>Ga0207851_100019_pt1 | contig 144778 bp, 129 predicted proteins | sample A23E3SouthBayCA_FD_187747 | JGI IMG/M metagenome (GOLD analysis project Ga0207851, IMG submission 187747) | Aerobic enrichment media microbial communities from Eden Landing Ponds, California, USA - A23 E3 (SPAdes) | ecosystem: Environmental > Aquatic > Marine > Unclassified | place: Emeryville... | reverse complement strand
GGGCACGGCGGGATCCACGCGAGCGAACGCAGTGAGCGAGCGTGGAGCCAGTCGCGCTCGTGACGAACGGAGTGAGGAGCGGGCGCGACGGGATTCGAACCCGCGATCGAGAGGTTAGGAACCTCTCGCCCTGTCCGCTAGGCCACGCGCCCGAAGCGGCGTAAAAAACGTCGTTGCGGAGATCGATCGGCGCCGCAGAGCCGATTACGCTCTGGTCTCTTTCTCGGTCTCGATCTCGTCTTCGTCGTCGATCGTGGAGCCGGCCTCGATCGGCGCCTCGTCGTTGTCGTCGCCCTGCATCTCCTGTAGTTCTTCCTCGACCTGTTCACGTCCCTTCTTGAATTCGCCCATTGCCTGACCGGTCGACCGCGCGAGCTTCGGGATCTTGTTCGCCCCGAACAGCAGGACCAACACGAGCAGGATGATGAGGAGCTCCGGGCCCGCCGGGATGCCGCCGATCAGTGGAATCGCACTTGCCATCTCTACACCACCGTAGCTCTCTGGCTACTATAGTCTTTTTGCCTCGATGAACGATTCACGGGATTCCGACTGAACGCCCCCGTACCTATTGATGTCCGCGGTCTCGCGTTCGGTGATATCTCCCTGGAACCGGGGCGAACTCGCTGCCGACGGCGAAACGGTGATACCGCAGCACTGCGACCGATCGGTATGACCGAAGTCGGCGACGACGCCCCGGCGTTCACCGCCTCGATCGTGACCGACGAGATCGAACCGTTCGACCTGTCGGACCGCCTCGGCGACGAGCCGGTCGTGCTCGCCTTCTTCCCGGCCGCCTTCTCGAACACCTGCACGGACGAGATGGAGGCGCTCCGAGACGGGTTCGACCGCGACGACTGTACGCTGTTCGGGGTAAGTACCGACCTCCCGCACGCGCTGGCCGCCTACCGGGCGCAGTACGACCTCCCGTTCGCGCTCCTCGCCGACCCGGCCCACCGCGCGATCGAGGCGTACGACGCGCTCGAGTCGTTCGAGCGCTACGGCGTCGACACGGTCGCACAGCGCGCCGTGTTCGTGATCGACGCCGACGGCGTCGTGACCTACCGGTGGCTCGCGGACGACGCCGGACGGGAGCCCGACTACGACGCCCTCGACGCGGCGGTCGACGAGGCGACCGTCTGAGAGGGCGCTCTCACGCCGGATCGCGCAGGTCCTCCAGCGCCTCCGGGTTCTCCATCGACGAGAGGTCGCCGGGGTCTTCGCCCCGATACACGGACTCGATCGCGCGCCGGATGATCTTCCCGGACTGCGTCTTCGGGAAGGCGTCGACGAACAGCAGCTCCCGCGGGCGGAACGGCTTCCCGTGCTCTTCGCCGACCAGCGCCCGGAGCGCTTCTCGGAGGTCGTCGCTCGGCTCGACCCCGGGGTCGAGAACGACGTACGCGACCACCGCTGTCCCGGTGGTGTCGTCCGGGACGCCCACCGCGGCCGCCTGGTTGACGGCGTCGTGGTCGATGAGCACGCCCTCGATCTCGGCCGGCCCGACCTTCCGGCCGGCGACGTTCAGGGCGTCGTCGGCGCGTCCGTGGAGGAACCAGAACCCGTCCGAATCCTTCTGCGCGAAGTCGCCGTGGTCCCACAGGTCCTCCCACGTCGACCAGTACTCCTCGATGTAGCGCTCGTCGCCGGACCACAGCGACTTGGTCATCGAGGGACACGAGTCGCGCGCGACGAGGAACCCGCGCTCGCCCGCTTCCCTGACCGACGCGCCGGTCTCGTCGACGATGTCGACGTCCATCCCGAGTCCCGGCCCGCCGAGGGTGCAGGGTTTGAGGGGTTGGTTCGGCATCGGCATCAAAAAGCAGCCGCAGATCTCGGTACCGCCGGAGATGTTGATTATCGGGGACTCGCCGCCGCCGACCGCGTCGTAGAACCATCGCCACGACTCGGGGTCCCACGGCTCGCCGGTGGAGCCCAGGATCCGGAGCGAGGAGAGGTCGTGGCCCTCGACCCACTTGTCTCCATGTTTGCGGAGCGCCCGGATCGCGGTCGGCGAGATGCCGAACTGGGTGATTCCGTGTCGGTCGATCAGCTCCCAGAAGCGGTCGGGCTCCGGGTGGTCTGGCGCGCCCTCGTACATCATCACCGTCCCGCCGAACGCGTGGTTGCCGATCAGCGTCCACGGCCCCATCATCCAGCCGATGTCGGAGACCCAGAAGAACCGGTCCGCGGGCTTCTGGTCGAAGCCGAAGTGGATCTCCTTGGCGCACTGCGTGAGGACGCCCGCGTGGGTGTGGACGATCCCCTTCGGCTCGCCGGTGGTCCCGGAGGAGTACAACAGCAGTGACTCCTGATCGCTGGGGAGCCGCTTCGTCTCGTATCCGGCCGGCTGCGACCCGATCGCCTCGTCCCACGTCGCGTCGCGGTCTGGGTGCCACGGGACGGGGTCTCCGGAGTCGCCGGCGGCGCCCTCGGTGTCCCCGTCGCCCGCGGGCGTCGCCCCCAGCCGGTCGTACACAACGGTGTGCCCGACGTGTTCCGCCTGCTCGATCGCCGCGTCCGCGGTCGCTTTCAGCCGCACCTCGCTCCCCCGGCGGTAGAACCCGTCGCCGGTGAAGAGGACGGTGGGCTCGGCGTCCGCAATCCGGGTTGCGGTCGCCTCCGTGCCGAACCCGGAGAAGATCGGCACCGCGATCGCGCCGACCTTCAGGCAGCCGTAGAGGATCGAGACGACCTCGGGCACCATCGGCATGTAGAGCCCGACCGTGTCTCCCGTCTCGATCCCAACGGATTCGAGATAGTTGGCGACGCGGTCGCTCTCGCGTTTGAGCTCGTGGAAGGTGACCTCCCGCACGTCGCCGGGCTCGCCCTCCCAGATCAGCGCGACGCGGTTGCGGTCCGGCGAGTCGACCGCGGCGTGTCGGTCGACGACGTTGTGCGCGACGTTGATCTCGCCGCCGGGGTACCAGTCGGTGAACTGCGGGCCGCCGCTGTCGTCTCGGACCGCGTCGTAGTCGGTGTAAAACTCGATGTCGAGGTAGTCGACGATCTCGTCCCAGAACCAGTCGACGCCGGACTCGGGTTCGCCCGCGACCTCCGAGGTTGTCCGTTCGATCAGCGCCTCGTAGTCGTCGATCCCGTACTCGCGCATGAACGCGGCGACGTTCGTCGACTCGGCGAACGCCGCGCTCGGCTCGTGTACGATCTCGTCTATCCCCTCGTACTCGTCCATCTCGTCCGGCCGTTTTCGCGGTGACCGTAAGTAATTTTCCTGAACGTTCGGCTACCGCGGATCGACGCACTCGCCGGCGACCGAGACGGTCTCGGCGTCGACGGCGACCGTCCCGTCGTACAGGGCGCAGGTCCCGGCGTCCCACGCGACCACCCCCTCCCAGTCGGCGCCCGTCACGGCGGCCTCGTGGCGCCCCGCCGTCCCGACCGCCGCCTCGAACGCGCGGGCGACGCCCGGGTCGATCCGGTCGGTCTCCTCCGCGTACAGCGTCCCGTCGTCACCCTCGACGACCACGTCGACGTCGACCGCCTCGTCGCCGTCGTTCCGGACCGTCAGGTCGAGCCGTCCGGGGCCGGCCTCACCGAGTCCGAGACAGCCTGCGGTCGCCCCTACGGTCACGGTCGCGGCCGTCGCCGTGAGGAGTTCGCGTCGATGCATAGTGGTGACTCGTCGCTGTAGGACTAGAACCCCGTACACGCGGCTCTCCGGGCGGGGACCGGAAGAACGCGACGCGAGGTCCGCAAAAGCGGTCGGTGTGACCGATCCGCCTACTCGGCGTCGGAATCGACCGGCTCGTCAGCGTCAGGGCCGCTTGCCGAGTCGTCCTCCTCCGCCGTCTCCTCGTCGGCGTACGCCGACTCGGGGACGATGTCGACGGAGGCGACAGCGTCGTCCGGATCCAGGTTCATCACGATGACGCCCTTCGTGTTGCGGCTCACGGTCGAGATCTCCTCGACGCGGGTCCGCATGATCTGGCCGGCGTCGCTCATCGCGAGCAGGTGGTCGCCGTGGGTGACCGCCTCGATGGCGACCGCCTCGCCGTTGCGGTCCCCGGTCTTAATGTCGATCAGCCCCTTCCCGTTGCGGGACTGCAGGCGGTACTCGTCCAGGTCGGAGCGCTTCCCGTACCCGTTCTCGGTGACGGTGAGCACCCAGTTGTGGTAGTCGTCGTCGATGGCGGCGACGCCGGCGACCGCGTCGCCCTCGCGGAGGTCGATACCGATCACGCCGCGGGCCGTGCGGCCCATCGCGCGCGCCTCCGACTCGTCGAAGCGGATCGCCATCCCGTTCCGGCTCCCGATGACGATGTCCCGGTCGCCGTCGGTTACCTCGACGTCGACGAGCTCGTCGCCGTCCTCCAGCCGGATCGCGCGGATCCCGGTCGACCGGATGTTGCCGAACTGGTCGACGGCGGTCCGCTTGATGTACCCGTCGCGGGTGACCATCGTGAGGAACTCGTCGTCGTCGAGGTCGTCGGTGTTGACGACCGCCTCGATCTCCTCGCCGTCGTCGAGGTCGAGGAGGTTGACCGCGGACTTGCCGCGGGCGGTCCGGGACATCTCCGGGATCTCGTAGGTCTTCAGCTCGTAGATCTGCCCGCGGTTGGTGAAGACGAGCAGGTAGTCGTGGGAGTTGGCGGCGAACACCGAGGAGACGCGGTCGCCCTCCTTCAGGTCGGTGCCGATGATCCCCTTCCCGCCGCGGTTCTGGGCGCGGAACGTGTCGAGCGACATCCGCTTGATGTAGTCGTCCTCGCTCATGGCGACGACGCACTCCTCCTCGGGGATGAGGTCCTCGTGAGTCACGTCGCCCACGTCCTCGATGAAGCTCGTGCGGCGCTCGTCGTCGTACTCGTCTTTGATCTCCCGGAGCTCGTCGACGATCACCTGATCCAGCTCGTCGGGGTCGGCGAGAATCGTCTCTAACCGCTCGATCCGGGCGGTCACGTCCTCGTACTCCGACTCGATCTCCTGTGTCTCCATCGACGTGAGCGACCCGAGCTGCATCCGGACGATGTGGGCCGCCTGCGCCTCCGAGAACTCGTAGTCGGCTTCGAGCGCGGCCTTCGCGGCGTCGCGGTCGTCGGAGTCCTGGATGGTTTCGACCACGTCGTCGACCTGTTCGAGCGCCTTCAGCCGCCCTTCGAGGATGTGCGCGCGGTCCTCGCGCTCCTCGAGCTCGTGTTCGGAGCGCCGCCGGACCACGTCGCGGCGGTGCTCGACGTAGTGTTCGAGCGTCTCCTTCAGGTTCAGCACCTGCGGCGAGCCGTCGACCAGCGCGAGGTTGATGACGCCGAACGTGCGTTCGAGGTGGCTCTCCAACAACTGGTTCTTGACGACCTCTGCCATCGCGTCGCGCTTGAGCTCGACCACGACGCGGATCCCGTCGCGGTCGGACTCGTCGCGGAGGTCGCGGATCCCCTCGATGGAGCCCTCGTTGACGTCCTCGGCGATGCGCTCGACGAGGCGGGACTTGTTCTGCTGGAAGGGGAGCTCCGAGATGACGATCCGACCCTCCTCCTCGTCGACCTCGAACTCGGCGCGGACGCGGAGGCGGCCTCGCCCGGTCTTGTACGCCTTGTGGACCGCGTTCCGGCCGACGATGTTCGCGCCGGTCGGGAAGTCGGGGCCCTTGACGTGCTCCATCAGGTCCTCGACGGTGCAGTCGGGGTTCTCGATCAGCTCGACGGTGGCGTCGATCACCTCGCCGAGGTTGTGCGGCGGGATGTTCGTCGACATCCCGACCGCGATCCCCGAGGAGCCGTTGACGAGCAGGTGTGGGAGCGCCGCGGGCAACACCTCGGGCTCTTCGAGCCGGTCGTCGTAGTTCGACGTGAAATCGACCGTGTCGCGATCGATGTCGGCCAACAGCTCCTCGGCGATGGGGGCCATCCGGGCCTCGGTGTACCGCATCGCGGCCGGCGGGTCGCCGTCGACGGAGCCAAAGTTCCCCTGCCCGTCGACGAGCGGGTACCGCATCGAGAAGTCCTGGGCCATCCGGGCGAGCGTGTCGTAGATGGCGCTGTCGCCGTGCGGGTGGTAGTCACCCATCGTCTCGCCGACGACGGAGGAGGACTTGCGGTGCGAGGAGTTGCTGGTGACGCCCGCCTCGTGCATCGCGTAGAGGATGCGCCGGTGGACGGGTTTGAGCCCGTCGCGAACGTCGGGGAGCGCGCGGCCCGCGATCACCGACATCGCGTAGTCGATGTACGACTGCTCCATCTCGTCTTCGATGCGGGCGTTCGTCACCTGCGCGGCGCGGACGTCGTCGGGGTCGACGTCGGGCACGTCCGAGCTCATATGTCCACCCACTCCGCCTCGGTCGCGTGCTCCTTGATGAACTGCTTGCGCGGCTCGACCGCGTCACCCATCAGCACGTTGAACATGCGGTCGGCGGCGGCCGCGTCGTCGACGTTGATCCGTTTGAGCCGCCGGTTCTCGGGGTCCATCGTCGTGTCCCACAGCTGGTCGGGGTTCATCTCGCCGAGCCCCTTGAACCGCTGGACCTGGTCCGGGTCGCCGTCGCACTTCTCCGCGACGATCCGGTCGCGCTCTTCCTCCGTCATCGCGTCGTACGTCTCGCCGCGGTTCCGGACGCGGTAGAGGGGCGGTTGGGCCGCGTACACGTAGCCGGCCTCAAGGAGGGGCTTCATGTGGCGGTAGAGGAGGGTCAAGAGGAGCGTCCGGATGTGGGCGCCGTCGACGTCGGCGTCCGTCATGATGATGATCTTGTTGTAGCGGACGTCGTCGATGTCGAACTCCTCGCCGATCCCCGCGCCGATCGCGGTGATCAGCGCGCGGATCTCGTCGTTCTCCAGAATGCGGTCGAGCCGGTGTTTCTCGACGTTGAGGATCTTCCCTTTGAGCGGGAGGATCGCCTGGTTCTCGCGGTTTCGGCCCTGCTTGGCCGAGCCGCCGGCCGAGTCGCCCTCGACGACGAACAGCTCCGCCTCGGTCGGGTCGCGGGTCTGGCAGTCGGCGAGCTTGCCGGGCAGCGCCGTCGACTCCAGCGCGGACTTCCGGCGGGTCAGCTCCTCGGCCTTCTTCGCCGCCTTGCGCGCTCGGGCGGCCTCCGCGGCCTTGTGGACGACCTTCCGGGCCGTGTCGGGGTTCTCCTCGAAGAAGGTCCCGAGCTTCTCGTGGGTCGCGGACTCGACGATGCCGCGGACCTCGCTGTTTCCGAGCTTCGTCTTCGTCTGCCCCTCGAACTGCGGGTCGGGGTGTTTCACCGAGATGACCGCGGTGAGCCCCTCGCGCACGTCCTCGCCCTTGAGGTTGGCGTCGAGGTCGTCGACGAGGCCGTGCTCGTTGGCGTAGTCGTTGACGGTGCGGGTCAGGGCGGTCTTGAAGCCGGTGAGGTGGGTGCCGCCCTCGCGGGTGTTGATGTTGTTCGCGAACGCGTGGACGGAGCCCTGCAGCTCCTCCGTCGCCTGCATCGCGACCTCGACGTGGATGTCGTCCTGCTCGTCCTCGAAGTAGATGACCTCGTCGTGGATCGGGGTCCGCGTCTCGTTGAGGTAGCCGACGAACTCCCGAATGCCGCCCTCGTAGCGGAACGTCTCCTCGTCGCCCGCGTCGTCGACGGCCCCCTCGTCTCGCTCGTCGACGAGCGAGACGGCGACGCCGGAGTTGAGGAACGCCAGCTCGCGCAGGCGGTTGGCGAGCGTCGAGAACTCGAAGGCGGTCGTCTCGAAGATCTCCTCGTCAGGCCAGAATCGGATGTACGTGCCCGTCTCCTCGTCGTCGAGGTCGCGCACGCGCTCGAACCCGTCCTCGGCGGGCTCGCCGCGGTGGAACTCGTGGCGGTAGACGCCGCCGTCGCGTTTGACCTCCACTTCGAGCCGCTCGGAGAGGGCGTTGACGACGCTGACGCCGACGCCGTGCAGTCCCCCGGAGACCTGGTAGGACTTGGAGTCGAACTTCCCGCCGGCGTGGAGGACGGTCATGATCACTTCGAGCGCCGGGCGGTCGTACTTCTCGTGGGTGTCGACCGGGATCCCCCGGCCGTCGTCGCTGACGCTGACGGAGTTGTCGTCGTGGATCGTGACGGTGATCTCGTCGCAGTACCCCGCGAGCGCCTCGTCGATGGAGTTGTCGACGACCTCGTAGACGAGATGGTGGAGCCCTCGACCGTCCGTGGACCCGATATACATCGCCGGACGTTTACGGACGGCCTGCAGGCCCTCGAGGACCTGTATCTGGCCGGCTCCGTAGTCGTTCTGCTCTGGCATAGAACTTGACTGAGGTAGTTGGTGCCGGGTTATAAAGGCGGCGCACGCGCGCGGGCGTGTGAGCGAGGACCACCACGTAACTACCGAACCCGGCAATCTATCGCTCGTCGAGAACCACTCGGGCCCGCTGGATGACCGCGGCGCGGAGTCGGTCCGGGTCTGCGCCCGCGCCGGCTCCGAACCGAACGGGGGTCTCCCTCGCGATCGACTCGATCACCCGGTCGGCGACCGCGTCGACGGTCACCCGTTCTCCCCGCCGCTTGAGGTCGGCGACGACGCGCTCGAACCGGTCGTCGGTGGCGTACGCCGCGGCGATCGCGTCGGGGCCGTCAACCGTCGGCGCGTCGGAGCCGTCGACCGTCGGCGCGTCAGAGCCGTCGACCGTCGGCGCGTCGGGGTCGCCGTCCTGATCGCCCTCGCCCGCGTCTGGCGCCGCCCCCTCCGCGAGGAGCTTCCCCCGGCCTCCGCGCTTGTTGCGCACGACGACTCCGGCCGCCCGCCCCTCGCGCCACGCCGATTCGGGGATCGCGTACCTCTCCGGGTCGAAGTCGCGGGCGTTCACCTCGCGCTCGACCGCGTTGACCGGATCGAGCCCGACGCCCTCGAAGATGGCCGCGGCGGCGTCCGGCGGTCGGAACGCCCCCGCCCGCTCCGGCGGCGCCGACTCTCCGTTCCCGATCCACACGTCGGTTCCGAGGAACGTCGGGAGCCGGTCCCAGTCGTAGTCGGTCCCGCGGTGGCCGGTGGCGACGCCGAAGAAGACCACGCCCTCCGAGTCGTCGACCGCGTCTCGGAGGGCCTCGCGGTCGAACCGCTCGCGAATCTGCCTGACTGCGGGTCGGAGCGCGACCGGGACCGCCTCGGGATCCGCGTACGTCGTTTCCGGATCACCAATTCGAAGGAGCCCAGAGTCGTCCATCCGGAACCGGAGCCCCGTTCCGTCGATCAGTTCGAGGAGCCAGAGGTGGCCGTCGAGGAGGTCGTCGGGGGCCCGCGAGCCGCGAACGTCGGGGAGGGGTGGAAACGAGCGCATGAGTGGGCGACGGTTGGTCGTCGAAGCGTGCGTGCCGGAGCGGGTTGGCTCTTTGGGGTCGCCTCCCGCTCCGTCCGCGGAAGACCTGCTGCCGCTCCCGCTCGAACGCGCCGTTCGTTCCCACAGCTACAAGCCGCCGCCCGGCCTAGCGGCGTTCGATGCTCCCGATCGCGGACGCCTTCGAACACGATTATCAGGGGTGTGAGATCCGCTACGGCCGCGGGCGCGTCGCCGACCTCGGCGACGCCCTCGACGAGCGAGACCTCGGGGACGCGCTCGTCGTCTGCGGCTCGAACGTCGGCGCCAACGACGACCTCATGGACCCGATCCGCGAGGGGCTCGGCGACCGGTTCGCCGGCGTCTTCGACGGAACGACTCCCGACAAGCGCGTGGAGGAGGCGTTCGACCTGCTCGATCGACGGGCCGAGGTCGGGGCGGACTGCCTCGTCGCGGTCGGCGGCGGGAGCAGCCTCGACGTGGCTCGACAGGCGACGGTTCTCGACGTCGACGGGCGCGACCTCGCCGACCTTCGCGCGGACGCGGAAGAGGGCGCAGAGGCGCTCGGCGACCTCGCGCCGGGGACCGATCCCGCGCTTCCGGTCGTCGTGATTCCGACGACGTTCGCGGGCGCGGACGTCTCCACCGGCGGCTCGCTGGAGGTACTCGACGCGGACGCGTCGCCCACCGGTCAGCCGATGACCGTCAGCGGCGGGGGCGCGATGCCCGCGATCGACCTCGCGGACCCGGCGCTGTTCGAGACGACCCCGAAGTCGGTGCTGGCGGGGTCGGCGATGAACGGGTTCAACAAGGGGATCGAGACGCCGTACGCGGCCGACGCCTCGCCCGTGAGCGACGCGACCGCGGTCCACGGGACGCGGCTCCTGCGGGACGCGCTCCCGCACGTCGCCGACGACCCGGCGGCGACCGACCGCGCCGTGGTCGGCGTCCTGCTCGTCCAGCTCGGGCGGAAGATATCGGTGATCCACGCGTTCGGGCACGGCTTCGCGCGCCGGTACGACGTACAGCAGGGCGACGTTCACGCGGCGGTCGCGCCGCACGTCCTCGCGTACCTCTTCGACGAGGTGGACGCGAGCCGGCGAGCGCTCGCCAACGGCCTCGGCGTCGCGACCGCGGGCCGCGACGACGCCGCGATCGCCGAGGACGTGGTGGACGAGGTCGCCGCCGTCCGCGACTCCCTCTCGGTCCCCTCGCGGCTCCGCGAGCTGGAGCCGGTCGAGGAGGCCGACTTCCCCGCGATCGCCGAGTACATCGCCGACGACTGGTCGATGGACCGCGCCCCCGAGGCCCTCGACGCGACGCCCGAGGCGATCGAGGGCGTGCTGCGCGAGGCGTGGTGAGAGTCGTTCGGGAGGCGGTCTTCCCGTCGACCGCCTCCTACTCGTCGGCGGGCGCGTCCGGGCGGTACGCCTCGCTTATCTTCTTCCACTTCCCGGAGTGGAACCGCCAGTAGTTGATCGCGGCGGGGATCGTCGTCTCTGCGAGGAACGCGAGGTACACCCCCCACAGCCCGATCGCGGGGAGCGAGACCTCCGGGATCGTCACGGCGAGCCCCGGTACGTCGATCGCCGGCGTCGCCTCGCGGGCCCCGACGTACGCCAGCGGGATCGACACGCAGAACATCCCGAGGAACTGGCTCGCGAAGGGGATCTTCGTGTCCCCGGCCGCGTCGAGCGGCCCCGCCGCACCCCCGGAGATCCCCTGGAACACGACCGCGACGCAGGCCGCGTACACGAGGTTCACGGCGATCGGGATCTCGGGGCTCTCCGGCGTCTCGGCGAACAGCGTCACGAGATCCGCCGCGAAGACGGCCGTCAGCGCCGCGAATACCATGTACGTCGCCACCGAAAAGCGGATGATGTCGCGGGCGTACGCCTCCGCCTCCGCGGGGTCTTCCCCGCCGAGCTCCTGGCCGACCAGACTGGAGGAGGCGAGCCCGAAGCCCCAGCCGGGGGCGTTCATGATCCCGTAGATGCGACGGGCGATGACGAACGCGGCGACGGTGTTCTCGCCGAACACGTCGAGGATGGCCAACATCGGGAACTCCGCGGCGGTCCACACGAGGTTGCGCGCGCCGACCGGCACGCCGATCTCCACGAGGTCGCGGAGCATGTCCGGGTTCACGTACGAGCCGAGCGGATCGATCGAAATCGGGAACTCCCCGATTCCTGGAACCCGCCCCCGGACGAGTCCGATCGTGAACGCGGCGACGGCGATCACGTTCGAAAGGACGGTGCCGACCGCCGCGCCCTCGACGCCCCACCCGAGTCCGAAGATGAACAGCGCGCTCAGGACGATGTTCGCGACCGCGCCGCCCGCCCGGACCTGCATCGCGGTGTAGGCGTCGTCGCAGCCGACGAGCACCCGGCTGCCGACGAGGTTGAGCGCGGCGAAGGGGACGCCGAGCCCCACGACCCGGAGGTAGTCGGCGCCGAGCGCGATCGCGTCCTCGTTGCTGCTCAGCACGTCGATGAAGCGCGTCGGGAACGTCCAGAAGGTGGCCGAGACGGGGATCGTGATGAGGACGGCGAGGAGGACGCTCGATCGGACGGCGTCGCCCAGCTCCCCGTACGCCTCCGCGCCGAAGCGCTGGGAGACCAGGGCGATGGTGCCGCCGGCGACGCCCCCGCCGAGCGCGAACGCGAGCCCCCAGTAGGGGCCGGCGAAGCCGACGCCGGCGACCGCGCTGGTGCCGACCGAGACGCCGACCATCGCCACGTCGACCGCGTTCTTCGACATCCGGGCGATCCCCGTGACGATCCGCGGCCACGCGAGGTCCGTGGTCCGGACCACGCGGTGCCGGTCGATCAGCCCCGCCTTCGCGAGGGCGAAGCCGATGTATAAGATTAGCGCGCGGAAGGGGTTCGGGAGGCGAGCCACTGCGGGTACGGTCCTTTCTCCGTGGGTAGTAAAGGAATTTCGTCACGCGGCGGGCGTTTCCGGATCGGGGGACCGAAGCGCGGCGTCGCCTCCGTGCCGGCTCACGCCCCCGACACGAGGTACACCGACGCCACGGCGAACGCGATGCCCAGCGCCTTCCGCGCGCTGAACGACTCGCCTAGAAGGAGGAATCCGATCACGGAGGAGAACACGAGGAACATCGCGAATATGGGCGTCACGACGCTCACCGGGCCGAGCGCGAGCGATCGGTACAGCGCCAGGATACCGATCCCGAGGAAGACGCCGGCCGCGAGCACGTGAACGATCTTCGGCGAGGCGAGGTGTTCGGTGAACCCCTGTCCGGTGTACGCGAGCACGCCCACGGCCATGCAGATGAGAAGCGAGTTCGAGACGACGACCGCGACGTCGCTCGGGATCGCGTCGGGGCCGGTCGTCGCGACGCGCATCAGCGGCGAGACAAGCGCGTACGCGCCCATCGCGAGGAGCGCGTACGGGAGATACGTGTTCATGTTTCGGACTGGACGGCGGCGAACAAGTGCCTACCGACCTGCGTCTCCCCTGACCGGCACCGAAACGGTGACGACCGTCCCGCGCGGCTCCCGGTCCTTGAACTCGACGCTCCCGCCGACCTGATCGACGCCCCACTTCACGATCCACAGCCCCAGTCCGCTGCCGTGTTCCAGGGGCGTCTCGGTGCCGCGTTTCAGGACCTCGCGCTCCGCCTCTTCGATCCCGGGGCCGTCGTCGGCCACGGAGAGTTCGACCCACCCGCCGTCCGCGGCGGCACCGAGCCACACGGAGGGGGACTCGCCGTCGTTGTGTCGGACCGCGTTCGAACAGAGGCTCTCCGCGACCGCCCGCAACACGGCCGGGACCCGGACCGCCGGCACGTCGCCCTCGACGGAGACGTTCGCCTCCGGGAACTCGGTCCGAAGCGCCGCGGTCACTTCCTCGACGAGCGCGTCGAGCGCGACCGGCGGCGGCGACTTCGCCATCGGATCGAACAGCTCGCTCGCCGTCCGGGTGCGTTCGCTGAGATCGAGGATGCGCGAGGCGCTCTTCTTGACCACGTCCAGCGCGTGCTCGTCGGTCGGGTCGTCGCGAAGCTGGTCGGCGTACCCGTAGATCAGGTTCGTCTCCGTCCGCACGTCGTGTCTGAACACCCGGTTGAGCACGTCCAGCCGCTGCTGTTGACCGAGATACTCGCCGATGTCGTGGAACACCACTACCTCGCCGGTCGGCCGATCGTGTCCGTCGGCGATACACCTGACGGTGACCTCGTAGGGGCGCCGACCGTTCGGACCCGCGATCGAGACCGGGGACCGGTCCGAGCCTTCGACCGAGATGTCGTCGTACCGCGGAACGATCGCACCGGCCGGCTCCCCTACCGCGGATCGCCGGTCGATTCCGAAGGTGTCCGCGGCGCTCTGGTTCAAGTCGATCACGTACCCCTCGGTCCCGACCACGAACGCCGGATCGTGGAGGTGTTCGAACACCAGTTGCCGCGCGCGCCGGCGCGGTGCCGGCGCGAGCGTGAGCAGCCGGAACCGGGAGAGCGCGAGGAGGTACGCGACCCCGGAGACCGCGAACGCGAGCGGGGTGGGGTCCAGTCCGGGAATCGGGAAGGTCCCGGTGAGGTGGAAGACGCTGCTGGCCCACGGCGCCGCCGTCCCAACGATCAGCGCGGCGCTCTGCCCCCGGAAGGGCCGCGCGTCGTCGCTGACGAGCTGGAGGATCGGGATCGACCCGAACAGCCCGAGCAGATAGGTGTACCCGGCGATGACGTAGTACCACGTGCCCGGGTCGACGCGGAGGAACGAGCCGACCGCGGTCGCCGCGACCTCCCGGTCGGCGACCACGAGCCCCCACGGATCGCCGGTGGCCACGACGCCGATCGTGACGGCGGGCACGACGAGAAGCACAGCCACGACTCGCGGCGTCACGTACCGTTCCCGTCCCGTGTACTCCAGCGCGAACAGCAGCCACCCCACGGGGATGATCACGACTCCGATCCACTGCACGTCGTACCACAGCGACTTCGCCGCGAGGGTCGGCGCCTCCAGCTCGAAGACGAGGAACGTCGTCCACCAGACCTGCCCGACGAGCAGCGCCGTCAGCCACGTCGCGCCCGCCTCCGGCCGCTCGCGCCACGCGAGGATCGCCGCGGACGTGCCGGTAACGACCGCGGAAAGCAGCGCGACAGAAAGCGGACTCAACCCGATCACAGTTATTTACACAGGACCACAATATAAATCATTTTGCTCCGGCGGCCAGAGATTCCCGTCCCCGCGCAGGGTCGCCAGCGGCGGGACAAACGCGGCGGTCAACATCTGACGGGCGAAAGACGGCGGGCGAAAGACGGCGGGCGAAAGACGGCGGGCGAAAGACGGCGGGCGAGACGTGGGAGGGGGCGAGACCGCGTCGCCACCGGTCTCCCTGTCGGGTCCGTCGGTTGGTCAGGCCGCGGTGAGCACCAGCGCCGCCGCGACGACGAGGTAGCTGCAGTCGGGAGCGACGCCCAGCACCGCGCCGTCGTCGACGCGACCGGCGAGCGCGGTGACCGCGAGGGACGCCGCGACCCCGAGGCCGAGCGCCGCGGCGATGCCCGGCGCGAGAACCCCGGCCAGCGTCGCCGCCGCCAGCGTCGCCGCGGTGGCGAGGTCGACTCCGTACAGCACGCGGCGGGTCCGAGCGACGCCGAGGACGGTCGGGAGCGTCGCGACCCCCGCAGCGGCGTCCGCGTCCACGTCCCGGACGTTCGGGAGCTCGGTGTCGACGAACGACCGCAGGAGGAAGTACGCCATCGCGACCGCGACGATCGGTTCGCGTGGTGTCGCACCGAGAGCCGCGGAGCCGAGAGACGCTGAGCCGGCGAACGCCAGCGGCAGGAGCGTGACCGCGAGCGTCCATCCCGCGGCGACGACGACGGAACTGAGGACGGGCACCTCCTTCAGTCGCGGGAACCGCCGGTTGGCCGCGAGACCGCCCTCAGGCGCGAGCGATCGGACGGCCCGTCCGACGTTCGGAAGCCAGTCGGAGGCGTACGCGACCCAGAGCGTTCCGGGAAGCAGCGCGACGCCCAGCGCGAGCGGTCCGCCGAGGGTCGAAAGCGCCACGGCGAGCCCGTAGGCGAGGGCGGCGACGACCATCAGCTGGTCGCCGTACCGGCGCGCGATCCGCGCGCGTTCGGGCGTGGACCGAGCGTCCGCCTCCGCGTCGGCGACGTGGTCGACCGTGTACACCGCGAACGTCACGAGCCCGACCACGGCCGGCGCGGGCGAAAGCGGCACGCCGAGCAGGACGGTCGCGATGACCGTCTCTATCGCGGCGATCGCCGCCACGAACGGAGAGCCGGAGGCGAGTTCGATGAGCGGCCCCAGGCGGTCGACGGCGTCGGCCGGCTCGGTCGGAACCGCTTCGGGTCGTGCCGCCTCGGCCGGTGTCGCCTCGACCGGTCCCTCCTCGGCCGGTGTCGCCTCGACCGGTTCCTCCTCGGCCGGTGTCGGATCTGCGGGAACGGCCGATCCGGCCGAGGCCGGTCCGACCGAACCCGTCGTTTCGGCACCGGTTCCCCTCGGTTTGGGGACCGATTCCGCGTCGGGAGTTGGCTGCGTGTGATACGACTCGTCGGTACCGTCGATCGGGGTCGACGGCGGGTCTCGTGTGTCTTGCATCGGTCGGCGAGCGACGGCGGCCGCTGCGTCTCCCGCCACCTACGTCTCACCCCTCGACAACCATCTATTAACTAGAAGATAACTGCAGAAAACCCTGACCGCGTTTGTCATGGCCCGTCGCGCGGCGTCGGATCGCGACCACCCTCGCCCCGCTTCAGTACGCTTTTGGGGCGAGCGGCCGACGGATCGGGCATGGACGGAACCTTCGATCACGTGATGATCCGCGTCGAGGACCTCGAGGAGAGTCTCGACTGGTATCAGACCCATCTGAACTACGAGGAGAAGGGCCGGTGGGAGGCCGACACCTTCACCAACGTCTACCTCGGTCCCGAGGGCGTTCACGAGGACGGCGCGCTCTTAGAGCTCACCTACAACCACGGCGACCACACCTACGAGATCGGCGACGCGTGGGGGCACATCGCCGTTCGCGTCCCCGAAGACGCGCTTCAGGAGTCGTACGACCAGCTGATGGCGGAAGGCGTCGAGGACTACCGCGATCCCGAGTCGTGCGGGAACCGCTACGCGTTCGTGAAGGATCCGGACGGCCACGAGATCGAGATCGTCAAGCGCGACTACGGAGAGAAGTGGAGCATCGACCACACGATGATCCGCGTCGAGGACGCCGACGAGGCGCTCGGCTACTGGACCCGCAAGTTCGAGTACACGGAGCAGCCGAGCGGCCGGTGGGAGGCCGACAGCTTCTCGAACTACTTCATGGCCCCCGAGGACGCCGCCAAGGAGGCGATGAAGCTGGAGCTCACCTACAACTACGACGGCCGCGAGTACACGATGGGCGACGGCTGGGGCCACCTCTGCGTCCGCGTCGACGACCTCGACGAGGCCTGGGACACGCTGATGACCCGCGAGGCGCCCGACTACCGCGATCCGGAGTCCTGTGACCACAACTACGCGTTCACGAAGGACCAAGACGGCCACGAGATCGAACTGCTCGTCCGCGAGTAACGACCCGCTATTTCGTCACTCGCCCGCCGGCTCCACGCCGGTCACCTCGAACCGGGCGCCGCCGTCGCGACCCTCCACGACTCGGACTCCCCATCCGTGTGCCGTCGCCACCTGCTCGACGATCCGCAGGCCGAAGCCGGTCCCCTCCTGCGAGGTCGAGTAGCCGGCGTCGAACACCTCCTCACGCTTCGCCTCCGGGATTCCCGGTCCGTCGTCCTCGACGAAAAACCCGACCTCGTCGGTCGTCCCGTCGCTTGCTCCGCCTTCCCTCCCCGCTCCCTTCCCGTCGCCGAGCGCGCCCACGGCGATCGCCACGTCGTCGCCGCCGTGCTCGACCGCGTTCCGCATCAGGTTCTCGACGAGCTGTCTGAGCCGGCTCTCGTCGGCCCGGAGCCACAGGTCGTCCTCGACGGTCAGCGTCGCGTTCGCGGTCTCGACCGTCCGCCAGCAGGAGTCGACGACCGCGGAGAGCCGGACCGGCTCCGTCTCGCTCACCCGCTCGCCCTCGCGGGCGAGCGTGAGCAGGTCGGCGATCAGCGTGTCCATCCGCTCGTGGGCGCCCGCGACCGCGTCGAGGTGCTCGCTGTCGCACTCGTCGCGGGCCAACTCCACCCGCCCCTGCGCCACGTTCAACGGGTTTCGGAGGTCGTGGGAGACGACGCTGGCGAACTCCGCCAGCCGGTCGTTCTGCCGCTCCAGCTCCGCGCTCCGCTCGTGGAGGCGGCTGGCCCGCGCCGCGGCGTTGAGCGCCGTCTCGGCCGCCGTCGCGAGGATCCGCGCGAGGTGCTCGTCGGTCTCGTCGAAGACTTCGGGATCGGTCTCGCCGACGGAGATGGTCCCGTGTTCGCCGACCGGGAGGATCATCAGGCTCCGGAGCCCCGTGCCGGTGTCGACCGCCCCCGCCGTCTCGATGTCGTCGTACACACGCGGCTCGCCCGCCTCGAACGCCTCCCAGTTGAGGCTGCCGCCGTCGGGGGTGAACACTCCCCTCTCGGGCAGTATCTCTCTGACCGCCCCCGAGACCGCGACGGGGACGAGCCCGCCCGCGTCCTCGTCGTACAGCCGGACGGTGACCACGGAGAACCCGAGCACCTCCTCGGCGGCGTCGACGACGCGCTCGGCGATCTCCTCCGGGGAGTCCGCCCGGATCAGATTCCGGGTCGCGTCGTGGAGCCGCTCCAAGCTGGTCTCGCGCGCGACCCGGTCCAACGCGGCTTCGAGGTGGTTCGCGAGGATCTCCGCGATGAGCACGTCGGTCTCGGTGAACGCGTGCGGCTCCGCCGAGGAGATGACGAACAGCCCGTGGTCACCGATCGGGTGAAGGACGATGCTCTCGGCGGGGGTCTCTTCGTCGAGCGGGTCGAACGCCGACAGGTCGCCGACGCGGAGGGGCTCGTCGCCGCGATACGTCTCCCACGCGAGGGCCGCGCGCGTTCCGGCGGAAGCGTCCCGCTCGTAGGAGGGCTGGTCGTCGAAAAAGGAGGGTACGGACTCGGCGAGCGCGACCGGTTCGAGCGCGTCGCCGGCCTCGTTCACGAGGTGGATCCCGCTCAGTCCCGCGCCGACGACCTCGTCCACGGCGTCGACGGCCAGCTGCGTCGTCTCGTCGACCGTCCGCGTGTAGTTGAGGTCCCGCGTCCACTCGCGGAGCCGCGCCAGTTTCTCCTCGCGCCGCTTGCGGTCCGAGATGTCGCGGGTGTTGATCACGAACCCGCTGACTCCGTGTTCGTCGAGCCGGTTGCTCCCGACCGACTCCACCCACAGGTACTCCCCGTCGGCGTCCTCCAGCCGGTACTCGACCGTCGGGTCGGGCTCCTCGCCGGTGATCGACCGCGCGAACGCCTCGACGACCCGCTCGCGGTCTTCCGGGTGAACGTACGAGAACGCGTACTCGCCGACCAACTCCGCCGGGTCGTGGCCGAGGATCCACTCGATCGAGGGGCTCGCATACTGGAACGTCCCGTTCGCGTCGAGCGCGGTGACGATGTCGCTGGACCGCTCCACGAACGCCTGGTGTCGCTCCCGCTCCGTCACGTCTCGGAGGATCCCGACGAACCGGCGCTCGCCGTCCTCCTCGAACTCCCCGAAAGATATCGACAGCGGAATCTCGCGGCCGTCTCGGTGCGCCCCCGGGAACTCGACGGCCGACCAGTCCATCGATCGCTCGCCGGTCTCGCAGTACCGCGCGAGGGCCTCGTGGTGCGCCTCCTCCTTCCGGTCGGGCATCAGCGTCGCCAACGGTTCGCCTTCCAGTTCCGCGGGCGCGTACCCGAACAGCCGCTCGACCGCCGGGTTCGCGAACCGGATCCGGCTGTCGGCGTCGATGGTGACGATCGCGTCCATCGAGTGGTCGGTGATCGCCTGCAGATGCGCCCGCGTCCGGTCGGCCTCGCGCTCGATCCGACGCTTCTCGACCGCTTCGACGACCCGGTTGGCCAGGATCTCGTACTGCTCGGTGCCGCCCCCCTTCTGGAGGTAGTCCGTCACGCCCGCGGAGATCGCCTCACTGGCGACCGACTCCGACCCCTTCCCGGTGTAGAGGATGAACGGGAGGTCCGGGTCGCGTTCGCGGACGGCCTCTAAGAACTCGATCCCGTTCGGGCCCGGCATGTCGTGGTCGGAGACGATACAGTCGACTCCGGTGTCCGGGTCGTCGAGGCGATCGAGGCCTTCGGTGGCGTTCGAGGCGGTCTCGACCGCGATCCGCGAATCCTCGCGTTCGAGGAACGACGCGGTGACCTCCGCGAGATCCGGGTCGTCGTCGACGTGGAGCACGCGGATGCGGTCACCCATGGGGTCGGGATACTCGTGACGCCGGCATAACCGTTTGGACCGGACGACTCCTACTCCCCGCCCGCCGGCCGGAAGGCGACGAGCGGCGCCCCGTCGGTGGCGCGCTCCTCGACGCCGACCGCGACCCGGTCGCCGACCGCGACCCGGTCGCCGACCGCGACCGCGTCGGACCCGGGCTCGACCCCCCGCAGGACGCCCGTGATCCGGACCGGCCCGAAGTCGGCGACGGCGGTCACGTACGGGGTGTCGTCGGCGAACTGCGGCCCGGCGACGTGGACGACGCTGTACGTCTCGACGGTTCCGGTCCCCGCGAGCCGCTCCTCGGAGAGCGTCGCGGACCCGCACTCCGGACACACCCGCCGCGGGGGAAGCGACCCGTGGCCCTCCGGACAGACGAGGGCGTACCCCTCGCCGTCGCCGAGGGCGTCGAGCCACTCGTCGTACGCCCCGTTGCCCGCGGGAGCGCTCATTTCGCCACCTCCAGTACGTGGACGACCGCGCTGGCCACCGTCCCACCGGCGTTGTGGGCGACCCCGACCTCGGCGTCGGCGACGCGCTCGCTGTTCGGGTGGTCGCCACGTAACAGTCGAGTCAGCTCCGCGATCTGCGAGCCGCCGGTCGCGCCGACCGGGTGCCCCTTCGCCTTCAGCCCGCCCGAGAGGTTCACGGGGAGGTCGCCGTCGGCGGTCGTGACGCCGTCGCGAGCGGCCGAGATCCCCTCTCCGGGGTCGAAGAAGCCGAGGGACTCCAGCGCGAGCACCTCCGCGATGGTGAAACAGTCGTGGACCTCCGCCACGTCGACGTCGCCCGGGCTGACGCCGGCGTCGGCGTAGGCCGCGTCGGCGGCGTCGTCGGCCGCGGGAGTGCGAGCGAGGTGCTGGCGGTCCGCGAGCGACATCCGGTCGGTCCCCTGCCCGGTGCCCGTCACCGCGACCGGGGCGTCCACGTCGTGCTCGGCCGCGTACTCCTCGGAGACGATCACGAGCGCGCTCGCGCCGTCGGTGATCGGGCAGGCGTCGTAGAGGTGGAGCGGCTCCGCGACGGGCGGGGCGTCGAGCGCCTCCTCGACGGACACCTCCTTGCGGTACTGGGCGTACTCGTTGGGGACCGCGTTCGCGTGGTTCTTCGCGGCGACGTGCGCGAGGTCCTCGCGCTCGCCGCCGTACGCGTCGAAGTAGGCGGTCGCCATCAGCGCGTACGCCCCGGGGAACGTCACCCCGGCCCGCACCTCGAACAGGTCGTCGGCGGCGATGGCGAGCCCCTCGGTCACCTCGTCGGTCGGGAGGTTGGTCATGCGCTCCATCCCGCCGGCCAGGGCCACGTCGGCGTCGCCGGCGCGCACGGTCCGGACCGCCTCGCGGACCGCGACGCCGGCCGAGGCGCACGCCTCCTCGTAGCGGGTCGACGGGCAGCTCACGCCGGCCGCCTCGGCCATCAGCGGCGCCTGGTGGCCCTGGTGCTCGGCGAGCGCGCCCATGAAGTTGCCGTAGTTCAGCTCCTCGACGTCCTCGCGAGGGACGCCGGCGTCCTCGAACGCCCGCAGCGCGGCCGTCGCGAAGAGGTCGCGACCCGTCCGGTCCGGGTGGCTCCCGAAGCGGGTGAACCCGACCCCGGCGACGCGTACGTCAGTCATACACGATCGATTATTCGGGTCCGATTTAGCCTTGCCGGAACGCGCGGCCGCTGCCGCTTACAAATCGGCCGAACCGAGCCTCATCCGATGTACCGCAGGTCGTCGTCCGGCACCGCGGGTCCGTCCTGCATCTCCTGGATCTTGCCGACGACCTCCTCCATCTCCTCGGCGCGGTCCTCCAGGCTCTCGTAGCCGACGGAGAAGTCGAGGCGGTCAGCGAGCACTTCCAGCACCGCCTGCGCGCTCTTCGGGTCGACGAGATAGCCGCTCGTCTCGCCCATCAGGCAGGCGGCGTCGAACCCGCGTCGGCCGCCGAGCCCGAGCACGAGCCCGGAGACGCCGACGATGCCGCCGGCTGGCTCGTCCGGGCGGAACTCGACGCCGATCTCCTCCAGTTCGTCGAGGAGGTCGCCGTCGGAGACCGCACCGAGCACGGTGTACTCCTCGACGAGTTCGCCGGTCGGCACGCCGCCGAGCGCGAACGCGCGGGTCGCGCCGAACTCCTCGGCGATGTCGAGGAAGGTCGTGGTGAGCGTGTAGTGGCCCTTGTTCGAGCCCGCCTGGTGGTCCCCGGTCAACACGAGCAGGTCGGCGCCGTCGGTCTCGACCGCGTGAAACTCGGCGCAGGTCAGCTCCGCGACGCCGTCGCCGTCGACGCTCACCTGCGGCGGGAACTCGGTGGTGTACACGCGGCGGACTAACTCGCCGTCGAACTCCTCTAACAGGTGTTCGGCCGCGAGCTTCCCCACGTGGCCGACGCCCGGCAGTCCCTCGATGAGCACCGGGTCGTCGAGCTCCGGCGTCGCGACCTCGTCGATCTCGATGTCGTCCATACCGATTCCATCCGGGCGGGGCTCACAAGAGGGTGGCTATTCCGGCGTTGCGGACGGGGCGCGGTCGTGAGTGAGCTACTCCGACGCCCGCCGCCGCGCCCGACGCCGGTACTCTCCGTACGGGTCCTCGGGGCTGAACGGCGCCGGCGCGCTGTTCTCGGTCGGGCCGTCGCACTCCGGACAGCGATCGCCGAGCGCGTACACCGGTCGGTCGTGGGCGGTCTCCCAGTTCGCGCAGACGCGGATGTCGGATTTCACGGGTTAGGGAAAAGCGGTGGGAACAGGCCGGAGGCGACTACTCGTCGTCCTCGCGGCGCTCGCGGTGGAACTCGCCGGAGCCGCCGGCGGCCTCGATGGCCTCGCGGGCTCGGCCCGCGGCGGCCTCCAGCTGGTCCTCGGCCGTCTTGTAGTCGGGCGCGCGGACCTTGATCCGGTACTCGGGCGAGCCGACGTAGCCGACCTCGAGGTCGACGCCGTCCGGGATCTCGCCGTTGCCCTCGGCCGCGGTGAGCGCCTCTTTCACGTCGTCGACGCCGTCTGGGGCCGCGGACTCCAGGTCGACGTAGCCGGTCACGTCGACGTACGGGACGGAGACGTTGTCGCGGGCGGCCTCGACGACCGCGTCGAGGGCGTCGTCGTCGATGTCGACGTCTTCGAGCGCCTCCTCGCCGCTGATCGCGGCCGCCTCGAAGGCGTCGTACAGCGAGTCGTACTCGGCGAGCAGCGCGTTGGCGACCGCGGTGTAGCGGTCGTCGTCGACGTCCTCGCCGAGCGCGATCAGCATCCAGTTGTCGGCCTTCTGCGAGTTCTTCCAAGCCTGTATCTTGTCCTTGCGCTGGTGTTCGTTGACGTCTTTGATCGAGAGATCGATCTGGTTCGACGACTCGTCGACGTCGAGCACCTTCGCGACGACCGTCTGTCCCTCGCGGACGTGGTCGCGGACGTTCTTGATCCAGCCGGAGGCGACCTCGCTGATGTGACAGAGGCCGCGCTTGTCCTCGTACTCGTCGAGGTCGACGAACACGCCGAAGTCGGCGATTTCGTCGACGTCGCCGACCACTAACTCGCCGGGTTCGGGCCAGCCGCTGTACTTCATACGGGGGTGGTGAGGCGGTTACCGCGCCTCAACGGTTTCGACGATCTCGCCGTGGAGCTCGGCCTCCCCGCCGGTCGGGGTCGCGAGGGTCGTGCCGCAGACCGCGCACGACACCGTCGATGAGGCTTTGCCGAAGACGACCTGTTCGTTCTCGCAGTCGCCGCAGGCGACGCGGTGGAAGCTTCCCGCCATGCTTACTCCTGGAACGTGAGCCGGCCGGCGCGCCATCCCTCGCGCATGTGGGCCTTGCCGCAGTCGCCGCAGCGGTACTTCAGGTGGGTCTTCTTGGTCGGCTTGTCGCCACCGGGCACCTTCGAGTACCCGCCGGCGTTGCCGATCGTCGCGAGCGCGCGGCGCTGCTGGCGCGCGTCGCGTTTCATTCCGGTCGCCCGACCCGATCGAACCTTCTCCACTTCGTGCTCCTGGTGGGAGTCACAGTGTGGACAGTACGTGTTGAAACGACGTGGCATCTCCATGGATATCGACCTTGAATCGCGGTTCGTCGCCGACGCTTAAAACGGGTTTGGTCTGGCTCGGGTGCGGCGGCGCGTCTGCCCCTCACTCCTCCCACTCCGCGACAGCCCGCACCGGCGACCCGTCCCCGTCGCGGAGCCGGAGCGGGAAGGCGTACAGCCGGAACCGCTCGGGGAGGCCGTCGAGCCCGCAGAGGTTCTCGACGATCGGCAGCGAGTCGCGCAGGAGGGCGTCGTGGGCGGGGGTGCCGCCGGGCTCGCCTCCGCGGGGCGGTCCGGTATCCTCCGCCGATCCGGGCGGCGTCGGATCCGGCCCGAACGCGTCGAGGCCGACCCCGACGCCCAGCGCTCGGCACCGTCTCGCGGCCGCCGCGGTCAGGTACGGGTGATCGCGGTACCGGTCGGCACCCCAGTGGGACGCCCAGCCGGTCCGGAGGACGAGGAGGTCGACCGCGGGGTCGAGGGCGTCCGGCTCGGGAAGCGCCTCGGCCGCGATCGGCTCTCGCGGCTCAAGTGGCCGGCAGTCGACGAGGCGGGCGTCGAACGCGAACCGCCCCACGTCGGCCCCGTCGATCGGCTCCCCGTCCGGGAGCGCGTGTCGCGGCGCGTCCACGTGGGTCCCCGCGTGCGTCCCGGCCCTGAGCTCGCTCGTCGCGTAGCCGTCCTCCCCGTGAGTCGCGTCGGGGGAGAGCGTCACGTCGGGATCGCCCGGATACGTCGGCATCCCCGTCTCGATCGGTCGCGAGAGGTCGCGGAACACGGTGACCTCTGACGCCGGCGACCCTTAAACACCGGCGTGGAGGTGTCGATCGCGACCGGCGATCCCCGGCACGTCGGCGCTTCGAAGGGATATATACCGGAACAGAGACCAACAGATGCGTTTATTGAAATATTACCCGACACAGATAGAATTACAACATATATATAAGAATTATAAAACTTCTTGCCGGTTACCTCGCCACTCTCACTCGCATGGTGGACATGAACCGCCGAGGGTTGATGCGTGTGTCAGTCGCCGCCGCGCTGGGAGCCAGCGTCGCGGGCGTAGCGAGTGCGGAGGAGGTACCGGAGTCGGACACTCCGGGCGCGCCGAGCGTCCGGGGCGATCTGAAGCGCTTCTCGACGACCGCCTTCGGCGCGGAGGTGACGGGGCCGTTCGTGTTCGATGACGGATCGCTTCTGTACAGCCTGCAACATCCCGAGGGAGGAAACCCGGAGCCGTTCGGACGTGCGGCGGTGGGGTACTTCAGCGGGTTCCAGTTCGAGTTCAACGGGGACAACGACGACTTCCCGGAAGTCGGCGTCCCGGACACCGAGGAGAAACAGCGACAGGTGCGGTCGGCGGCCGGCGACTACGAGGTGCTCGTCCAGGGGAAGGAGCCGATTCAGGCCGGAAGCGAGCGGCTCGGCGTCCCCCAGACCCCGAACGGGACGGACCTCACCGAGTTCGAGGGAACGAGCGGCGGGTACGGGAACAACCCCGACTGCAACCAGTTCGTCGCGACCGACGACGAGGGGACGGAGGGGTACCTCTTCACCAACTGGGAGAACTACCCCGGCGCGATCTCGCGGGTGCCGCTCAGCCGGGACGAGCCCGGCGAGTGGAGCGCGGACACCGACTCCGAGGAGGCGATCAACGTCGTCAACACCGAGCCGTTCCGCGACATCGGCGGCACGTGGGTCAACTGCTACGGGGACCTGAGCCCGTGGGGCACCATGATCTCCGCCGAGGAGAACTACAGCCACCCCCGCGTCTCGTACACCTACACCGTCGGCGACATCGTTGAGTCCGGAACGGGCGTCGGCAAGATCGGTGGCTGTCAGTTCTGGAACCGACCAAACCCCAGTGAGATCGGGAACGCCCTCGGCGACTACGTCGACGACGGCGAGATCGACGAGGTGTTCACCATTCAGGGCTCGTGGTCGCAGTCGGGCATCGAGAAGCTCGCGTACTACCTCGGCGCGGAGCCCGTGGATCAGACCGGCGACGGCAATCTCGCGACGACGCCGATCGCCGACGTCTACCCGAACCCGTACCGGTACGGCTACTTCGTCGACATCCGCGACCCGGCGGGCGACCCGCCGAACCCGATCAAGTACTGGGTGATGGGCCGCGCCGCGTGGGAGGCGCCCGACATCCAGGGCGACCGCCGGACCGTCTACGGCTGCTCGGACGGCGACAGCAAGGGGATCTACAAGTTCGTCGCCGACGAGCCGATCGACGAGTACGATGACACCGACGACATCGCAGGGACGCTGTTCGCCCCGAAGATCACCAACGACGCCGCCAACGCGGCGGAGGCCGGCGAGCGCAACTCCCCCGCCCAGACGCCGCTCGACGTCGAGTGGCTCCCGCTCGGGAGCGCCACCAACGGCGAGGTCGAGTCGTGGATCGCCGAGTACGACGACGTGACGCAGGCCGACTACCTGGAGACCCACGCCGACACCGACTGGCAGACCGACCCGGCCGCCGCGGTCCGAGAGGCCGACCTCGAGGTCATTCGCAACGGCAACCGGAACTACATCACGAACGAGGAGATCGTCGAGTGGGCGGCCCAGTACGAGGAGAACGGGCCGGCGGGCGTCGACGAGGAGCTCCGGCGCGTCCCCTTCCTGGAGACGCGCGCGGCCGCCAAGGAGATCGGCGCCTCCATCGAGTTCAACAAGGCCGAGGGGGTCGACAGCGTCGACGACTCCGAGCCCGGCGACTTCGTCTACTTCGGGATCTCGGAGCTCAACGACGCGCTCGCCGACGACGAGGGCGACGTGCAGCTCGACCGCGTCGACGGCGGGGTCGTCTACCGCGCCGAGCTGGAGCCGGACTACAACGTCTCGACGCTCGAACCGGTCATCACCGGTCCGGACTTCACCGACTCCCCGGAGGACGCCGACGACGCGCTCCGCAACATCGACAACGTGTACACGATGCGCGACGGCCGCGTGCTCTGCTGTGAGGACGGGTTCGGCGGCCCCGCCCGCTCGTACCCGAACGACGGACTCTACGTCTTCCAGCCGAACGTCCGCCTCGACGTCAGCTCCGTCGCCGTCGGCCAGGGCGACGCCGTCGAGGCCGAGGTCGTCGCGCGGAACGTCCCCGAGGGGATCGCCGGCGGCGAGTTCACCGTGAGCGTCGCCGACCCCGACGTCGTCGGGATCACGAGCGCGAGCTACCCTGACTCCGTCGGGCTCTCGGAACCGCCGACCGTCACCGACGACGGCGCGACGGCCTCCTTCCGGTTCGCCGACATCGACGACGCGATGGAGCCGGCCGACACCGACTTCACGCTGGCGACGGTCACCCTCACGGGTCGCGGCGCCGGCGTCACCGACATCGACACCGCGGGGTCGCTCGACGACGACGACGGCGAGGCGGTCGACGTCGAAGCGCGCTCGGGGCTCGCGATCACCGGTCCCGCGAACGTCGGCTCCGGCGGCGACTCCCCGACCGACCCCGACGGCGACGGCTACTACGAGGACGTGAACGGGAACGGTCGCGTCGACTACGCCGACGTGGAACTGCTGTTCGACAACCTCGAAAGCGACAGCGTCGCGTCCAACGCGCGGGCGTTCGACTTCAACCAGAACGACCGGCTCGACTTCGACGACGTGGTGAGCCTCTACGCGGAGGTCAACTAGTCGTCTCGACGCGCTCCCGCGGCTCACGCCGGGTCCCCGCCTCGCTCGGCACGGTCCCGCTCCGCATCCGCGCGCTTCGCGCCTCTCTGAGACACCCACCCAGACACACCAATGCCGAAACGCACCCATCCACGCGAATGACGAAACGAACCCAGACGCGCTCCGACGCCTTCGAAACGCCACCTCGATCGACGGTGACGGTCCTCGCGGTCGCCCTCGCGGGGCTCGCGGCCCTCGCGCTCCTCGGCGCGGGAGCGGGCCTCGCGACGGCCCAGGCCGACGGTCCGACGGTCAGCGTGACCGACACGGAACTCTCCCCGTCCGGCACCGCCACCGTCGACGTGGTGCTCACCTCGGCGCCGAACGGGCTCGCGGGGTACAACGTCGTCCTGACCGTCGACGACCCCGACGTGGTCCGCATCGAGTCCGCGAGCTACCCCGACCGGTTCGGTCTCACGACCGATCCGGCGATCGGCGACGAGGGGCGGACGGTCACGCTCGAAGCGGCCGACACGGGGTCGACGATCGACGCCGGGGCGTCGGACGTGACCCTCGCGACGGTCGAGATCGCCGGCGACGCGCCGGGGCAAGCCGAACTGGCCGTCGATCCCCGCCAGGTCGACGCCAACGACGGGGACCGGGTCCGGCCCGCGGACCGCGCCGGGGCCCTGACCGTCGCGGCCGACTCGTCGTCGGCGTCGACGTCCGGCGCCCGGGGCGCGGAGTCGCCCTCGACGGGACCGATCGACGAACTCGGCGGGAACGCCGACGGCCTCCCGATCGGCCTCGTCGTCTTGCTCGGCGCCGTGGCCGCGATCAGCGCGCTCTCGGCGCTCGCCGTCTCTCGGCGGCGCTCGTAGCGGTTCCGTAGCGTTCACGCCGACCGCGGCGCGGTCCGCGGCCGGCGCGAAGCGACCACCAGACCCACGATGTCACGACCGAACCACGCGACCACAGACGACTCGGCGAACCGCAACGCACCGACGAACAGCGACAGACCGATACACGAGTCCTACGCCTTCGGCGTGCGGATCCGCGAGGGGACGTCCGCGGACGGCGATCCGATCTACCGGTTCGAGGCCCCGACCCACGAGGGGATCGCGTTCGACGACCCCGACACCGCGGAGCTGTACGCCGACGTGTACTTCGACGTGAACGGCTTTCAAGAGGCCGGCACGGGCGACCGGGGCGTCCCCCCGACGATCATCCAGGCCGGTCGCGACACGCTCGTCGGCTACCTCCTCACGCAGCCGGACACCGGCCGCCACTGGGTCGCCTCGTACTACGGCGAGAAGCCCGAGAAGATCGACCGCTACGTCGCCCGCGTCCGGAAGCGCGCGCGGCTGATACGCGAGCGAGCCGCGGAGCGCGGCGTGGCCGAGACCGAGGGCTGAGACCGAACGGGGTCCCGCGTCCCGAACGTATTTCTCCCGCCCACCGCTCGATGGGCGCATGTCGGAACTGCCGCTCGACGCCTACTACGACCTGACCCGGATCGGCGAGGTGGCCGTCTCGCCCGCCGGCGACCGCGTCGCCTTTACCGCGACCGAGTACGATCAGGTCGCCGACGAGGCGGTCGCATCCCTCTTCGTCGTCCCGACCGACGGCTCTCGCGACCCGCACCGACTGACGAGCGCGTCGGGCGCCTCCTCGCCGTCGTGGGGGCCCGACGGCGATCGGCTCGCGTTTCTAGCCGCCCGCGACCGCGACACCGAGCGACGGGTCGGTTGGCGGGACCGGGACGAAGAGGGCGACGAGGCTGACGAGGAGAGCGAGGCCGACGAGGCTGACGAGGAGAGCGAGGCCGACGAGGAAGAAGAACAAAAAGACGACGAACCCCTCGAAGACGGCGACCAGGAGCCGACGCCGCAGGTGTGGCTGTTCGACCTCGCGCTCGGCGGCGACGCCCGACAGATCACTGACCGCGAGGAGGGCGTCGCCGGCTTCGACTGGTCGCCCGACGGCGACCGACTGGTGATCGAGTCGCGCGACCCGACCGACGAGGAGTCCGACTACCTCGATCGGGTGCGCGAGGAGGGCGGGCCCATCGAGACGACCCGGCTCCAGCACAAGGTGAACGGGACGGGGTGGACCGACGACGTGACGACGTACCTCTTCGTGGTCGACCTCGACGACCCCGACGGGGACCCCCGCCGCCTCGACGACGCGTACGGCGGCGGCGCATTCCAGGACGTCGCCGGCATGGACCCCGCGTGGGGGGAGGGCGGCCGGATCGCGTTCACGTCCTGTCGGCTCGACCGCCCCGACGACACCACGGTCCGGGACCTCTACACGATATCCCCCGACGGCGGCGACGCGGAGCGACTCACCGACGGCGATCTCACCCACGGTGCGCCGGCGTGGCGGCCCGGAGGCGAGGAGGTCGCGACCGTCGCGAGCGACCCGGACGACCCGCCAGCCCCGGCCGAGGTGTACCTCGTAGACGGTGAGAGATCGGTCTCCCTCACCGCCGACCTCGACCGGACGGTCGCCCGCGGCGGGGGAATCGAGTGGGTCGACGGCGCGATCTACACCCGGATCGGCGACAAGAGCCACACCCGACTGGCTCGCGTGGAGACCGACGGGACCGCGGAGCGCGTCTTCGAGGCGCAGGGACGCGACCGCGCCATGGCCGCGTTCGACGTCGCCGCCGACGGGTCGACAGCGGTGACGGTCCTCTCGGACCCGGAGGAGGGAAGCGACCTATACGCCGTCGCCGTCGACGACCTCGACGCGGGGACCGACGGGCGCCGCGCAGGTGACGACGCGGGGACCGACGGGCGCCGCGCAAGTGACGACGCGGCGACCGAACCCGACTCCTTCCGGCGGCTCACCCGCGTCAACGCGTCGCTCATCGACGAGTTCGCGATGCCGACGGCCAGCCGCGTCGAGTGGGAGTCGGACGGCTGGACGATCGACGGCGTGCTCTACCACGACCCGGACGTGGATCCCGAGGAGGGCGAGCTCCCGCTGGTGGTGGCGATCCACGGCGGGCCGATGTCGTACGACGAGCCCGTCTTCAGCTTCGTGCACGCCGCGTTAACGAGCCGCGGGTACCTCGTGCTCCGGCCGAACTACCGTGGCGGAACCTCCCGCGGCCGGGAGTTCACCGCCGAGCTGACGGGCGCGTGGGGGACCGCCGAGGTCGACGACATCGCGGCGGGCGTCCGGGCGCTCGCGGACCGCGAGTGGATCGATCCCGACCGCGTGTTCGGCCACGGATTCTCCTACGGCGGGATCGCACAAGGGTTCCTGGTCACGCGGGAGCCGGAGCTGTTCACGGCCGCCGCGCCCGAGCACGGCATCTACGACCTCCGGTCGGCGTTCGGCACCGACGACACCCACGCCTGGCTGGAAGCGGAGTTCGGGCTCCCGTGGGAGGACCCCGAGGCGTACGACGCAGCGACGGCGGTGCTCGACGCGGGCGACATCGAGACGCCCCTACTGGTGATGGCCGGCAGCGAGGACTGGCGATGCCCTCCCTCGCAGTCGGAGCAGCTGTACGTCGCCGCCCGGAAGCGGGGGATCGACGCCGAACTGGTGGTCTATTCGGACGAACACCACGACATCGGCGATCCAGACCGCGCGATCCACCGGTTGGAGAAGATCCTCGACTGGTACGAGACGCACGACCCGGCGGTCGACGGGGACGACTGAGGGAAGGCCACCGCCGCCGAACGCAGAGCCGCGCCCTCAGTGCTCGACGAACTCCACGAGCACTCCGCCGGTCGAGCGGGGGTGGAGGAAGGCGACCTCGTGGCCCCACGCCCCGGGGCGCGGCTCCTCGTCGACGAGGTCGATCCCGAGGTCGCGGGCGCGGTCGAGCGCCCCGGAGATGTCGCCGGTCGCGAGCGCGACGTGGTGGATCCCCGGCCCCTCCCGGTCGAGGTAGTCGTCGATCGCGCCGCCCGCGGTCGGTTCGAGCAGTTCGAAGTAGCCGCCGTCGTCGAGTTCGAGGAAGACGAGGTCCATCCCGTCGAACGTCTCCTCGTGGGCGACCGGCGCGTCGAGCAGGCCGTCGAACAGGTCCGCGAGGTCCGCGGCGTCGCGGGTCGCGACGCCGACGTGGTCGAATCGCATGCGTCTCGGATCGAGCGCCGACGACTTATAACGCCCGAGCGGGGGAGATCACCCACCCTCCCCGCCGGGACCCAAAGGTTTGGGTGTGGCCCGCGAGTAACCGAGAGCGACTCTATCAGTGAGCGACTCAGAGACCGACCCGGCGACGGAGCAGATGACCTCGCGGAGCATCCTCGACTCGCTGCTCGAGAGCGGGCTCCACGAGATGAATCGAGAGCGGTCCGGCCTCCTGCTCTCCGGACTGTCGGCGGGGCTCGACATCGGGTTCGGTCCGCTGATGATGGCGGTCGTGTTGACGCTGTCGCCGGGGAGCTTCGGCGACCTCACGACCGAACTCCTGCTCGCGAGCGTCTACTCCATCGGCTTCATGTTCGTGATCTTGGGTCGCTCGGAGCTGTTCACCGAGCACACGACGCTGGCCGTGATCCCGGTCCTCGACGGACAGGCCTCGGTCCGAGAGCTGGGCCGGCTCTGGGGGCTGGTGTACGTCGGGAACCTCGTCGGCGGCCTGCTGTTCACGCTGCTGGTGATCCTGTTGATGCCGGAGCTCGGCGTCGTCGCGCCCGAGTCCTTCGAGACCATCGCGCTGAAGCTCGTCGATCACGACCTCCCGTGGCTGTTCGTCGGCGGCGTCTTCGCCGGGTGGCTGATGGGACTCCTGGCGTGGCTCGTGACGGCGGCGCGGGACACGACCGCTCGGCTCCTCCTCGTACTGATCGTCGCCGGCACGATCGGCCTCCTCCACCTCCCCCACTCGATCGCGGGCAACGTCGAGGTGCTGTTCGGGCTGTTCATCTCGCCCGCGATCACGCTCGCCGACTACGTCGGCTTCCTCGTGTTAGCGACCTTCGGCAACGCCTTCGGCGGCGCCGTGTTCGTCGCGCTGCTGAAGTACGGGCACGTCGTCCGCGGCGCGAACTGAGCGCCGCGACCCTGGCGAAACGGTGTGGCGACCCGGGCGGAACAGTGCGGCGACCCGGGCGGAACGGTGCAGCGACCCGGGCGAAACGGCGAGGGGTCGCCGGCAACAGTTACGTTCTCACCCGTCGAACCGAAGTGACATGGAGCTCTCCAACACCGAGTCGGTCGCCGGCAGGGAAGTGACCGAAACGCTCGGACTCGTCCGCGGGAACACGGTCCGCGCTCGCAACGTCGGTCGCGACATTACTCAGGGACTCCGCAACCTCGCGGGCGGCGAGCTGAAGGGGTACACCGAGCTGATGACCGACGCCCGCGACCAGGCGCAAGAGCGCATGATCGAGGAGGCGGAGGCGCTCGGCGCCGACGGCGTGGTCAACGTCCGGTTCACGACCTCTTCGATCGCCGACAGCGGCGCGGAGATCCTCGCGTACGGGACCGCGGTGCGACTGCGGTAGCGGGGGCGACGGCCCAAGTGGCGCGTCGGACCGACCTACCGCCCCGGCTTGTACTCCCCGAACTCGTCGCGGAGCACGTCCGAGATCTCTTGGACCGTCGCGTACGCCTTCACGGCGTCGACGATGTGGGGCATCACGTTCTCGGAGCCCCGCGCAGCCTCTCGGAGCGACGCGAGCGCGTCGTCGACCGCGTCGCCGTCGCGGTCGGCCTTCACAGCTTCGAGGCGCTCGCGCTGGTTCTGCTCCTGTTCGGGGTCAACCTCCTCTAGGTCCATCTCCGGCTCCTCGTCCACCTCGAACCGGTTGACGCCGACGATGACGCGCTCGCCGTCCTCGATCTCGCGCTGGCGCTCGAAGGCCACGTCCTGGATCTGCCGCTGGACCCACTGGCTCTTGACGGCCTCCAGCATGCCGCCGCGGCGGTCGACCTCCTCGATGATCTCGAAGGCGTCCTCCTCGATCCCGTCGGTGAGGTTCTCGACGTAGTACGAGCCCGCGAGCGGGTCGATCGTGTCCGCCGCGCCCGACTCGTGCGCGAGGATCTGCTGGGTGCGGAGCGCGGTGCGGACGGACTTCTCCGTGGGGAGCGCGAGCGCCTCGTCTTTCCCGTTCGTGTGGAGGCTCTGCGTGCCGCCGAGCACCGCGGCGAGCGCCTGATAGGAGACCCGGACGACGTTGTTCTCGATCTGTTGGGCGGTGAGCGTGGATCCGCCGGTCTGGGTGTGGAACTTGAGCTGCTTCGATTTCGGGTTCTGCGCGTCGAACCGCTCTTCCATGATCTGCGCCCACATCCGGCGCGCGGCGCGGAACTTCGCGGCCTCCTCGAAGATGTTGTTGTGGGCGTTGAAGAAGAAGGAGAGCTGCGGGGCGAACTCGTCGACGTCGAGCCCGGCGTCGATCGCGGCCTGCACGTACTCGATCCCGTTGCCGAGCGTGAACGCGACCTCCTGGGCCGCGGTCGAGCCCGCCTCGCGGATGTGGTACCCCGAGATGGAGATGGTGTTGAAGTTGGGCGTCTCGGCCGCACAGAAGTCGAATATGTCCGTGATGAGCCGCATCGAGGGCTCGGGCGGGTAGATGTAGAGGTTCCGCGCGACGTACTCCTTCATGATGTCGTTCTGGATGGTCCCCCGAAGTTCCTCGCGCGGGACGCCCTGCTTGTCCCCCATCGCGACGTACATCGCGAGGAGGACGCCGGCGGGGGCGTTGATCGTCATCGACGTGGACACCTCGTCGAGGGGGATCCCGTCGAAGACGGTCTCGAAGTCGTCTAAGGTGTCGATGGCGACGCCAGACCGCCCCACCTCGCCCTCGGCCATCGCGGCGTCGGAGTCGTACCCCATCTGGGTCGGGAGGTCGAACGCCATCGAAAGCCCGGAGGAGCCCTGATCGATGAGGTAGTTGAACCGCTCGTTCGTCTCCGCGGCGGTGCCCATCCCGGCGTACTGGCGCATCGTCCAGAGCCGCCCGCGGTGCATCGTCGAGTAGACGCCGCGGGTGTACGGCTCCTCGCCCGGATTACCCAGGTCCTCGCGGTAGTCGTGGTCGGGGATGTCGGCCGGCGTGTACAGCGGGTCGACCTCTTGTCCGCCCGTGTCGGTGGTGAACGCCTCCTTGCGCTCCCCGAACCGGTCGACCGTCTCGCCGTAGGTCCCCTCCTCCCACGACTCCTTGGCCTCACGGATCGCGTCCAGTTCCTCAGGATCGTACATTAGTAAACCGGTCGCGCGAGCGCGACTTAACACTTTTCGGCGACGGGATTTCGGGCTGCTCGGAGGTCCGCCGCCGAAGGCCCGGAACGGTTCGGTCCCCGCCGACGGCCGGTTTCAAGTGTCGCCCGGTCGAACGCGAGACATGGACGTTCTCGCCGACACCACCGAGCGCTTCCTCGCCGCGACGGCGCCCGAGCACACAGCGACGCAGGCGGAGATGGCCGCCCTCGCGGACGAGTGGGGCTTCCCCACTATCGGGCCGGAAGCGGGAGCGGTCCTCCGGCTCCTCGCTCGCCTGACCGACGCGGATCGCGTCTTCGAGTTCGGCTCCGGCTTCGGCTACTCGGCGACGTGGTTCCTGCGCGGCGGCGCCGACGCCGTGATCTGCACCGAGTTCGACGAGGACGAGGCCGAGCGCGGCGTCCGGTTCGCCGCCGACGGCGGGTACGCCGACCGCGTCACCTTCGAGGTCGGCGACGCGATGGAGACGATCGAACGCTACGACGGCCCCTTCGACGTCGTCCTCATCGACCATCAGAAGCGCCGGTACGCCGACGCCTACCGCACCGTCCTCCCGAAGGTCCGAACCGGCGGGGTGATCGTCGCCGACAACATCACCAGGGGGCCGATCGACTTCGGCGACCTCGTCGCGCACTTCGAGGAGGGCGCACCGCTGCCGGACCGCGAGGTCGACGGGGAGACGCGGGGGATCGGCGAGTACGTCGGCACCGTGCGCTCCGACGACGCCGTCGAGACCGCGATCCTCCCGGTCGGGTCCGGGATTGCTGTGTCGACGAAGGTGGTGTGAGATCGCGGCGTCGCGGATATTTATAAATGAAGCTGCGGTCGGCGCACCCCGGTGAGCGGCCCGAAGGGCCGCGAACCGACGGTGCGAGGGAGTCGGTCGCCCGGAGCAGCGCGGAGGGTGACCGACGAGGCTGGGGAGGTGTGAGGTGCGGTTGCGGCGCGGATGGGCGGGACTCAAAGGGGCAGCAGGCGAGGACGACGCTCGGCGTGCACGAGAGCTCCGCTCTCGTGCGCCAACCAGAACGCAAAGCGTTCTGGTGGCGACGCAAGCACTGCAGGGAGCGAACGAAGTGAGCGACTGAAGCGCGCAGCGAGCCGTGCGAGTCGTCGCCTGCTGGGGATTTGGAGGTGTTCGATGTCGATCTATGGCTAATCGCTTCTACCCGATTGACCGCATCGTACACCACCACCGATAGGCCGAACCTATTCGGGCGTCGCTCCCGAATCACGATCCGATGAAGGTAGGGCTCATCTCGGACGTTCACGCCAACCTGCCGGCGCTCGAAGCCGTCCTCGACGACATGCCCGCGGTCGACCGGACCGTCTGCGCCGGCGACGTGATCGGGTACAACCCGTGGCCGGCCGAGTGCGTCGAGCGCGTGCGCGAGGTCGCCGCCATGACCGTCCGCGGCAACCACGACCGCACCGTCGGCACGCCCGAGCGCTACCGGGCCAACCGCATGGCCGAGGCCGGTCTCGAACACGCGAAAGACGCTCTGTCGGACGACCAGCGCGGGTGGCTCGACGGCCTCCCGCGCGCCGAGTCGTTCGCGGGCGACCGGTTCCTCCTCGTCCACTCACACCCCGCGGCGGAGCGCGAGGACGCCTACGTCTACCCGGAGGAGTTCCCGAACCTCGACCGACACATGAGCGACTACGACGGGATCGTCCTCGGACACACCCACGTGCAGGGGACGCGGTCGGTCGCGGGCGGGGTCGTGGTCAACCCGGGGAGCGTCGGCCAGCCGCGCGACGGCGACCCCGACGCTGGGTACGCCGTGCTCGACACGCAGACCGGCGAGGTCGACCTGCGGCGCGTCGCGTACGACATCGATCGCGTGAGCGAGGCGGTCGCCGACGCCGGCCTTCCCGAGCGAACCGCCGCGAGGCTTTATAAGGGTGAGTGACGGGAGAGAGACGATCGGCGGTCGGGCAGCGAGCGACCGAATCACGGCCAGACGCCCGCCACGAAGAGGACGTTCCGCACCGCGGTCGCGAGCGACAGGACGCCGACGCCGGCGCACATCAGCGTCGCGACGAGCCGGCGGGTCCCGCCAGCGACCGCGACGGGGATCCCGATGAGGACCATTCCGGCGGCCTTGGTGAGCAGCATGCCGGGGACGAGTCCGAACGCCGCGATGAGCGTGGCGCCGACCGGCGACCCCTCGACGTACTGCCCGCCGGAGATGGCGACGTACGTCGAGGCGATGTCGGCGACGGCGCCGACGGAGAGGAGCGCGACGGCGGCAGCGAGTCGCGAGGGCACTGCCACACCGGAGGCGATGGACCGTAATAAGCTTCCGGGGGTGCGCGGAACGCGGGACGCAACCCCGTCGGACGCTCTGTTCGAGTGAACGCGGGCTGGTCGCGGCGCGCGCACAGCACGACGCCATTTAAACCTCCGCGACGCGTACGATCGGGTAATGAGTTCGTCCGACGACGAGTACGACATCGCGGTTGTCGGCGGCGGGCCGGCCGGGCTGACGACCGCCCTGTACGGCGCCCGGCTTGGCCACGAGACGGTGCTGATCGACCGCGGCGGCGGACGCGCGGCGATGATGGCCGACACCCACAACGTGATCGGCGTCACCGAGGACACCTCCGGCAACGAGTTCCTCGCCACGGGCCGCGAGCAGGTGGAGTCGTACGGCGGCACCTTCGAGCGCGGGTTCGTCACTGACGTCGAGCGCACCGGCGACGACCGGTTCCGCCTCTCGACGAGCGACGCCGAGCTGGTCTCCGAGCGGGTCGTCCTCGCGACCGGCTTCTCCGACGAGCGCCCGGACCCGCCTCTACCCCGGACCGGGAAGGGGCTCCACTACTGCCTCCACTGCGACGCCTACATGTTCGTCGACGAGCCGGTGTACGTGATGGGCCACGGCGAGGCCGCCGCCCACGTCGCGATGATCATGCTCAACGTGACCGACGACGTGGACCTGCTGACCCGCGGCGCGGCGCCGACGTGGAGCGACGAGACCGCAGAACAGCTGGCGGCCCACCCCGTCGATATCGTCGAAGAGGACGTGACGGGCGTGGAGAACGACCCCGACTCCGGCTGGCTGGAGGCGCTGGAGTTCGAGGACGGCACGCGCCGCGAGTACCGCGGCGGCTTCCCGATGTACGGTTCCGACTACAACACCGCGCTCGCCGAGGGGCTCGGCTGCGACCTGACGGAGGGCGGCGAGATCGACGTCGACGACCACGGCCGCACCAGCGAGGACGGCGTGTTCGCGGTCGGCGACATCACGCCCGGCCACAACCAGGTGCCGGTCGCGATGGGACAGGGCGCGAAGGCCGGCCTCGCGATCCACAAGGAGATCCGGGAGTTCCCGCGCTCGAAGGAGGCGATCGAGGCGGACGGCCCGGTCGACCCCGAGGAGGTACCCGCCATCTCGCCGGAGCTCATGGCGACCGCGGTGGCCCACGAGGGCCACGCCGGCGGCCCGCGGGGAGAAGTGGCTGAGGCCAAAGGAGGGACGCCCGCGGCAGACGACGACTGAGGGACGCGCGATCACACGCGTCCGGTCGCGGACCCGCGATACCGACCAGTTTGATCCGTCCGCTCCGATCGCTCCCATGGGAACCACCGGCGCGGACTTCGACGGCGAAACGGCGTGAACCGACGGCGGCGCGAGTCTGTAGGGTGCGACGACAAACTGGTCGAACCGGTGTCCCTGACGGGTGACGCAGTCGCTCGAGAAATGCGCCGGCCGGGACCCTCGCTCACTCACCCGCCCCCTCTATCGTCTGTTCGCTAATACAGAGGCGAGCGTAACGTTGCAATCAGCCGTGGAATGAACGTCTACCGGAAGGGGAGCGTGTCATTCAGTAAATGTCGTGTTGGTCGAGTTCGTGGATGACCTCCTCCTGGCTGTCCCTCACGTTATCCACCAGTTGAATCAGCGCATCGAGGTCGACATCCTCCTCTCTGTCGATCTCGTTGCGTATTTCTTCGAGGAGTTTCTGTTGCGATTCGACGAGCCTCTGAATGTTCTCCGCGTCGGGAGTGTTCGGCGGTCGGAGCTGATCGAGAGTCCCCGTGTAGTCAGCCACGAGTAGTCGTACGAGTTCGCTGACGCTGTCCACTTTCGGATTGGCTTCTGCTTCCTCTTCCAGTCGCTCGATCTGCTCGGGATATAATGAGACTCCGATACGTCGAGACTCCTCGATGGTCATGTGACTGGCGGGGTGGCGAAGCACGAAATATCCACGGGTAACGGAATGTCGAGGCGGTCTTTGAGACAAGAGGAACATTATGGAGAGAATACGTCACACGCAACGTTGAATGATTGACTCAGTGGAGGAGTGCTTACGCTTCTATTTTTTCTCAGATACTACGGAAGATCGGCTCGGGGCAAGTCGCCGTAACACATACGCAATAGTAGATGTTATAATCCCTATTGGTACACCATACATAATTGCTGTCCCCACGCCGGTCAAAAGTCCATAGTCAGGTTGGGGGTGATTAAGAGAGATGACACCGTACAGTGTATAGCCGCTCATGATGATGACGGCGACAGCAGTACCCATTAATATTCCGTCGTTTCGGTATGTATGTATCCCTGCCAGAATAATCGCTGATACTGTGACTCCAAGTGGACTCATAAGTAAACTAGATGAATTTCCCATCTCGAGATTCCCAGCCAGATAGAGTTGACCGAAGAACAAGGCCATGAGAATAACCGAGTACCCGAGATACCGAAGCGATAGTTTCAACGACTTTCCAAGAAGAAACGATTCTAACCGCGAGTCCATACATGTCGATAGTTCACTGGTTGTATAAGCTTTTCATCGAGAAGGATCGCGGGAAATAAGATATATAGATAGTAGGGAGCTGTTGAATTTTCAGAAATTTACATTTTCACACTCTCAATCGCTCAGTACACCACATCTACCTAACGGCGATTTCAGTGGAAGACCGTCGAATACATAGAATCTCAACGGGTCTCCACTAGTGTAGTTCTTCGACGAGCGCAGCAACCGCCTCGTCGACGAGATCGCTGTCAAGGCGACCGTGCCAGAAGTCGATATCCTCGTGGTCGATTGATTGGACTCCCCACGGGACGATCCGACTCACATCCGGGATCCCACCACGAAGCAACTCCCACGAGGAACGTCGATCAGGCCGTCCATCCAGGATTTCGACGTCAACGTGAGCGCGATACACTGCTCGCCGTGGAACGGTCGGCCTTCATGATTCGAGAGAATGAGCCAGGGCCGAGCATCTTCCTCGCCTTTGAACGGATCATCCCCGCAAACGATGTCGCCACGCTCGAAAATCGGTCTTCCTTCGTCGGTCACCGTTCGTCCTCGACGCTCGGATGTGGTTCCTCGGGTGCGTGTTCGCGCCAGGACTCCTTGTCCTCTGTACCGAGTCGCTGGTTGAACAGGGCGGTCGCTCGTTCGTACCCGCTGTATCCGTCGAGTCGCTCTGTGTCGTCGGTTATCGCCCAGTACGTCGCTTTGTGTTCGACGAGATCGCGGTCCTTCAGTCTCGAGAGCGCGGTGCTGACCGCGCCCTCATCGAGACCGATCTGAGAGGCGATTTCGCGGGCCTTGAACGCGCGATCATCGTTGGCGGCGAGAAATCCGAGGACCTGATCCGGGACGGAAAGTTCCTCGAGTTCGTCCTCGCTCGTCTTCTCGAAGGTATCCCGGTCGATGGACATCGTTGAGCAGAAATACGGTGTCAACCGTAATGAGTGTTAGGTGTGAAAGCAACGAAATTTCTGAAGGAGATACTCCGCCCCTAGCCTCGTCGAAGTTTTGACAGATATTCTTTCCGATAGCACTGGATAGAGAATTGACGACAGAGAAGTTCTCTGTCGGAGAGTGCGCCGGCCGGGACCCTCACGAGCGAACAGCGTGAGCGAGCGAGGGTACGGGCGGCGCACGAACGAAGTGAGTGCGCCGGCCGGGATTTGAACCGGAATCAGACGTGCTCGCTCGCTTCGCTCGCTGCGCGCGACTGATAGGGTTCAAATTCTGCGGCGATTTCTCTCACTTCGTTCGAGAAAATGCGCCGGCCGGGATTTGAACCCGGGCCATGAGCTTGGAAGGCTCAGGTCCTACCACTAGACCACCGGCGCGCGAGTGCGTCCGTCGATGACGCGTCTACACCTAGGCCGAACAGTTCTCATAAACGTTCCGTGTTCCTGACGACGGAAACGCCGCCTCGACGACAACGATCGCCCACACTCATACTTAATGGCCCACAATATTGAGGGGTGTTCCCGCGCAGTTAGAACAATTTTCAGAGGATTAGAAGCGTTCTGGGTACATATGTTGGTACGCGTCCAACGTACACCCGTAAGGTGACGACAATGTCATACCAATCGAGCAATCCCCTGGTCGACGAGGTCGAGTTCGCACTGGACGGCCCGTGGGCGGCGTACTGGATCGCCTTCCTGCGCGTCGCCACCGGATGGTGGTTCTTCCACGCCGGGATCACGAAAGTGATCGAGAACGGGTTCGCGTTCACCTCCGGCCCGGGCTACATGCGGGGCATGACCGACACGGCGCTCGGCGGGATCCCCGTCTGGATGGGGAACAACCTCGCGTGGCTCATCGAGCCGGGCGTCCCCCTGTTCGAGACCCTGATCGGGCTCGCGCTGATCGCCGGGGCGTTCACTCGGTTCGCCGCGTTCGGCGGGGTCATCTTCATGGTCCTGTTCTGGGTCGGCAACGCCGGGTTCGGACACGGGCTCGTCAACAGCGACTTCATGGGTCTGCTGTTGTTCATGACGATGATCGTGCTCTCGGCCGGCCGGTACTACGGCCTCGACGCGCTCATCGAGAAGCTCGACGTGGTCGAACAGCACCCGAAGCTCCGCTACCTGCTCGGTTAAGAGGTGACATCCAATGACTGACACGGACATCATCGACAAGGCGGCGATGGCGCTGAGCGCGGGACTGATGCTGCTCGGACTCGTCGGCATGGGTCTCTTAGAGATCCTCGTCGGCGCGCCGTACAGCCCGGTTCCGATGACCAACGAGGCGGGCGACGTGATCGCGGCCCCGCTGTTCTCGCCGCAGCTCCGCACCGGGGTCGTGCTGGCCGGCATCGCGGTGCTCGGGCTCTACGCGGCCTACAAGATCGTGACTCCGCTCGCCGACGACACGCGGACCGGCCACGAGACGGTCGCCGACTGAGCCGACCCGAGACCCGACCGCCGCGAAAGGCGGCGCGGCTACTCTTCTGCGGTCCCGCCCGACCGCCCGTCGAGTCTCGCGTCCGTCTCGTCCGCCCCTACCGGATCGGTCGCGGCACTCAGTCGCCGGACGCGGTGACCGTCGCGTAGCAGTTCCCGCTCGACACGTCGACCTCGACGGGTTCGAGATCGCTTCCCGCGAGGTCGGCCTCGAACTCCGCTGGCGAGTAGATGTGATAGTACCGCGGCACCGTCTCGCCGCCCGGAAGGGTCCAGTCGACGGTCGTGTCGAACCCCTCCTCCCGATCGAACCGGTCGTGGGCAGTGCTCCACGCGCTCACCAGCGCGGTTCCGCCCGGCGCGAGGACCCGCGCGATCTCGTCGAGGCTCCGGATCCGGTCCTCGCGCGCCGGGAGGTGGTGCAGGGTGGCGACGTAGACGGCGAGCCCGACCGAGTCGGTCGCGAGCGGCAGGCTCGCGGCGTCGCCGTGGACGAACGAGACGTTCGCGTCGAACCCGCGATCGCGGGCACGAGAAACCGCCTCGCGGAGGAGCGCACGACTGAGATCGACGCCGACGACCGCGTCCGCGCGCTCGGCGAGCAGCTCCGCGTGGCGGCCGTTGCCGCAGCCCAGGTCGAGCGCGCGCGTCGCAGCGCGCCCGTCGAGGAACGACTCGACCTCCGGCCACGCGTACTCCCTCGTCTTCGAGAAGTGCGCGGCGATGCGGTCGTACGTCGACTGGGGGTCGGCACCGGTCTCGCGGTCGCCTCCCGGCTCGGGGTTCATGTCGGCCGGTCGTTCCGGACCGATTTAGGTCCGGTGGCCGCGGCGACGGCGCCGCCGCTCGCCCGACGGGAACTCACACCATGTCGATGACGAGGAACGCGGCGAGCGTCAACACGAGCAGGACGACGACGTGTTTCGCGCCGTCCCTGACCGATCCCTCGCCGAGTTGGCCGGCGACGATCCCGGAGCAGACCGCCTGTATCGCGGCGGCGTGGAAGAACAGCTGCTCGTAGGCGCTCGCGTCGATGTCCCCGAGCCCCTCGGTGATCCCCGTGGGACCGCCCGTCGCGCCCGGGAGGTCGCCGGCGGCGGCGCCGGAGCCGGAAATCGCCGCCTCCTCGATCGCGGGGATGAACGACGCCGACAGCGAGGCGATGATGCCCAGGAACACGAGGAAGGAGATGTAGATCACAATGAGATACGTTAACATTACTTGCTGTCGCTCCCGGCGGAGCGACCACGTCGCGCGCGCCTCGTCGGCCGCGATCCGGAGTACGGGGCCGATGTCGCCGCTGGCTCGCATCGCGTTCGTGATCAGCGCGACCGCCCGCGAGGTCATCGGCGACCGGACCCGTCTCTCCAGCCGCTGGAGGGCGGTGGCCACGTCTGCCCCCCAGTCGATGTCGCGTCGGGTGCGCTTCAGGTCCTCCGTGAGCGCCTCCAGGTTCGAGTCCGCGACGCGCCGGACGCTCCCGACCACGGAGGTGCCCGCCTCGTTGACGCTGGCGAGCCGGTCCAGGAGGTCGGGGACCGCCGACTCGATCGCTCGGACTCCGCGCTTGCGCGCCTCGTAGACGACGGCGTAGCTCGCGAGCACGAGCGCGGTCGCGGCGACGATCGGCGTCTCGACCTGCGCGACCATCTCGGTCGGCGGTCCGAGGGTGATCGGGAACGCGGTCACGAGCAGGCCGACGACCGCGAGCGGGACGGAGAGGAGAAACACCGTGGACGGCCGGTCGAGCACGCTCTCGACCGGCGACGCGACCCACCGCCGCAGCGTCCGGACCCGGTCGTACGCCCGGAGGCGCTCGCGGCTCGCCGCCCACCGGTCGCGCGCGGACGGCCCGCGCGTCACGCCGCCGTCGGCCTGCGGGCGGCCGTCGGCCCGCACCGCGTCGCCCGCGACGCCGGTGCCGCCGGCGTCTCCCGCCGCCGGCTCCTCTTCGATCGCGTCGGAGAGGTCGACGGTCTCGGTGCCGCCGACGCCCTGGGTGACGCTGTCGACGTAGACCACGAACCCGAACGTCGCCAGCGGCACGCCGAGGTAGACCACGGCGCGCAACAGGGGAAGGGTGTCCTCCAACACGAGCCCGATCACGACGAGGATGGTGATGAAGAACAGCGGGCCGGCGACTAAGGCGGTGACGTACGCCTCCGCGAACGTCGAGAGCAGTTCGAGGTACTGCTGCTGTTTCGCCTCGGCCTCCTCCTGATACAGCTCGTACTGGTCGCTGAGGAACGCCGAGATGGGCTGACCGGTGCCCAGCACGGACGCGAGGTTCTCCGCGAAGTCGGCCAGATCGTCGCTGGGAGTGCGCCGGGAGGTGCGCTGGAGCGCGGTGAGCGCGTCGGTCCCGAAGGCGTTCATGTCGCGGACCGCGACCGACAGCTCCGTCGCCGCCTCGCCGTACACCGCCTCGTTCTCCGCGAGAGTGTCCATGACGCGCGGGAACGGCATCCCCGACCGCGAAAGCGCGTACATGAACGCGACGGTACGGGGGAGGGTGGCGTCGATCTCCGTCCCCCGGGCGTGGGCGCGCTGGTCGAGCAGCTCCCACCGTCCGTAGTACGTCCCGATCGCGAGCGCGGAGCCGAGCGTCGCCGACGCCAACGTCAGCAGGAGGAACACCGTCGGAAGTCCGACCTCCGTGAATCGGGTCACCTCCGCGACGAATCCGAGCGACGCGGGAAGCGTCTCTCGCAGGGCCGTCTCGCTCACGTCGAGCGCCGAGAGGAGGCCGGCCGCGGCGTACACGCCGATGACGCTGCCGGCGACGCCGAGCACGCCGGCGTACAGGAGCGTCTTGGCGGCGTACGTCCGGTGCGTGCCCGCGATGTGGGCGGCGCGCATCAGGTCGCGCTGGCGCCGGCGTCGCGGCCCCTCCTCGCCGACGTAGCTGCCGAAAAGCGACAGCGCGATGCGGGTGACGACCAGATCCGCCCTGTCGACGACCGCGGGCAACAGCAGCGCCAGACAGCACCCGAGCGCGGCGATCAGGGGGAGGTACGCGATCATCGGTCGCTCTGCGGTTCGAGGCCGTCGTCGCCCTCTCCCTTGGCCCCGTCGCTCCGGTCTTCGAGCCGTTCCATCACGCGCTCGGGGTCGGCGTAGTACTCGTTGACGAGGGCGGTGAACGCCCGGTAGTCGGTGACGCCGAGCGCGCGGAGCAGTTCGAGGAAGCGCTCGCGCCGCCGGACCTCGCGAAGTAGCTCCGACCGGGACCAGCCGCGCTCGTCGGCGATCTCCTCCATGAGCGACGAGTCGTTCCGGCGGAACTCGTCGGTCTCGGCGTCCCACTCGAACGCCGAGGAGTAGTCGAGCTCCCCGGTGCGCTGGTCGATCCCGCCGATCTCGCCGATCGTCTTCGCGCGTCGGACGCGCTGGTCGCCCGAGCGGGTCAGCGTCTGGATCGACAGCATGTCGAGCGACTGGACCATCGCGCGCGGGACGTTGATCGGCTCGTTCTCCAGCCGGTTGATCACCGTCTCGATCGAGTCGGCGTGCATCGTCGAGAAGGTGGTGTGGCCCGTGTTCATCGCCTGGAACAGGGTGATCGCCTCCTCGCCGCGGACCTCGCCGACCACGATGTACTCGGGGCGGTGGCGCAGCGCGGACCGGAGCAGGTCGTACATGTCGATGTCGGCGCCCTCGTAGCGGCGCTCGCGGGTGACCGACGAGAGCCAGTTGTCGTGGTATAAGGAGAGCTCGCGGGTGTCCTCGATGGTGAGCACCTTCGCGCGCGGCGGGACGAACATCGACACCGCGTTCATCGAGGTGGTCTTCCCGGAGGCGGTGCCGCCCGCGAAGATGAGGCTCTTGTTGTGCTCGATACAGAGCCAGAAGTACGCCATCTGCTCGACCGAGAACGTGCCGTACTCCACCAGATCGATCGGCGTGAACGGGTCCTCGGCGTACTGGCGGATGGTGAACGCGGAGCCGCGCGGCGTCACCTCCTCGCCGAGCGCGAGCTCCGCGCGCGACCCGTCCGGCAGCGTCGTCTCCACCATGGGGTCGCCGACGGAGATGTGGCGCCCGGACTGCTGGGCGAGGCGGATCACGTAGTTGTCGAGCTCCGACTCCCCGAACGAGACGTTGGTCTCGATGTCGGTGTAGTCGTCGTGGTAGACGAAGATCGGGAGGTCGTAGCCGTCACAGGAGATGTCCTCGATGTGGCGGTCGTTGAGGAGCGGGTCGACCTTCCCGTAACCGCGGAAGTCGCGGTAGAGGTAGTACGAGAGCGCGTGGAACGTGTCCATCTCGATGTCGACGCCGTATCCCTCCAACAGCTCTTCCAGCTCGACCCTGAGGGTCTCCTCGTCGGTCCGCCCGGTCCCCTCGCGGTACAAAAGCGGGTCCCGGATGTCGTCGACGACGCGCTCGAGGAGGTCGCGCTCGAACCGGTCGAGGTCCGGCTCGACCGCGTAGTACCGGTGTTCGCTCTCCGCGTCGTCGTACGTGATCACGACGTACGCGTACGGCGCGTTCACCCAGTACCGGTCGACCTCGCGTTCGCCGTCGGGGATCGCGAAGTCGGAAAGCGGGCCGTCCGCGCCCGGCCTGAAAGGCCGAACGTCGATGTCGGACCCACGAAGCACCTCCCACGTCCGCGAGAGCCGTCGCCGGAGGGCCTCGATGTGGTCCTCGGCGTCATCCTCGCGTGCGTCACTCGCCATCGTCGTTACGGAGCCGTATGCGCCGTGACGGTTTAAAATCCCCCCGGCGATTATCAGCGGCGACATCGGGGAGGCGTCGCGCGCGTCGCCGTGGCCGGTCCCCCACGTCGGCCGGCTCCGTCACCGGTCGGCCCGTTACGTTCATACGGGACGACCGCAAAGTACCGGACAGGCAATGCGGCGTGACTACTTCGAGTTGACCGTCGAGGGCGTCGACGACGACCCCGACCAGCCGGCGACGCCGCTGGTTCGTATCGACTTCCACGGACCGGACGGGCTCCTCCGCGACCGGCTCTCGGGGACCGACGGCGACCTCCTCGACGCCGACGACGTCGACGTGGCGTTCCGACTCCGCGAACCCCTCTCGACCGCGGACGACCCGGAGGGCGTGGTCGGCGTGACGAACCGCTACACCGGGGATTTCGTCCTCGAACTCAACGAGACGGCCACGGACGTGCTCCCCTTCATCCGCGCCGCGCGCGACTCGGCGGGCGACGAGGACGCCCACTACCGAGTCGAGATCGACGTCGAGGGCAAGCGGCTCGTCAGCTACGACAAAGACACCTTCCTCGTGTACGACCACGAGGGGAACCTCCTGCGCAACGAGAGTCTGATCCCGTCGGGCGTCGAGCTGTGACCGCGCGTCAGCCGTCTATTCCGCTGTTTTGAGGGCGGTCGGTCACCCCAATTCGATCGTCTCGATGTACCGGAGAAGGGATTCCAGCCCCTGATTCGCCGTGTAGTGGACCGTTCCAGCGTCGGCGTCATACCGGACGATCCCCGCCTCTCGGAGCTTCGGGAGGTGCGTCTGGACAAGTTCGGTCCGGATCTCCTCGGGCGGCGATGCGTCTCGGATCGGGAGTGCTCGATCGAGGTCGTGGACTTCCTCGACCAGCCGATCGAGCGGAATCTCCTCGCTCGGCCGGTTCTTCAAGTTGTACAGCAGCGTGCGCCGGCGCGCGGACGACAGTAGGTCCAGTATCGTATCGAAGGAGTACCGCATCGGTACCGTTTCGGGGCGGGCCGGGTCCGTCTTTGCCGCTCCGCCGGGTGGGGGCACCGTCGAACGGAACGTCGGTGCCGTCCCCGTTCTCTCACTCACCGTCGGGATCCAGCCGTCGGCCGGAGTGTACTCCACCACCGCGTCGTACAGCGGCCGAAGCATCGCCACCGTCTCTTCGCCGTGTTCGTCCGGATCGACATGGTGGTGAGCGATCACGCCGAGATGCTCGCAGAGGTCGTTGAGGGAGGTGATAAGGTCGATCACTCGCTCGGGGCTGTAGGTTGCGAGCAGCGCCGTCACCGAGTGGAGACACATGGCCGTCGTTTCGTCGGTGTCGCTCCACGCACCGAGCTGGTTGGCGATGACGAGGCCGATGTCGTGGAGGGTCGCGTTCTCGGGAACCCGCCGTACGGAGATCGGTCCCTCTCCGGAGGCCGGAAGCCGCTCTTTCGTCATACTCTGCCGCGCGTCGACGATCGTTGCCCGTGTCGGGAGTTCGCTGCCGGCCTCGCGCTGCCAGATCGACAGCCGCTCCGTTGGTGACGCCGAGAGAGTGACGCTCAAGACGTTGGTCTCGACGGCCGGATCGCGAGCCAACAGGTCGATACAGGCGCTGTCGTCGGGAGATTCGTGTAACGGAGCGAGAAGGAGAACGGACGACGCCCTACCGATCTGATTGCTGAGCGCGAGAGACGGATCGGTCACTGCCGCCTTTCGGTAACTGACTGTCATAAAGTTGTCGTTTATTCTATATTTTGCTACCACAGATCGCGGGTGAAACGATGTCTATCTCTCGATCTCTGTCACGTCCCTCGGTTACGGAGGAGGAGACATCGATCGTCGAACAGCCGTCTCTGTAACGGCTCGGTCCCCGACGGCGGGTCGACGGAGCCGCCGTGCTACAAGCTCACGTTGTCGGCGACGATCCGCACCTCATCACCGGGTCGGAGGTCGAACGCGCCGTCGCCGCGCCCGTCGTTCACGTCGCACTCGACGTAGCCGTGGCTCCCGACGGTGACGAGCCGGTCGCCCGGGTCGACCGCGCCGAACGTCTCGGCGACCGGGGTGAGGTCCCCGTTGATCCGGACCCAGTCGCGGCCGCGGATCAGCCCTCCCGGGACGTTGGTGACCACGTTGCCGAACCGGTCGATCGCGAGCACCTCGCCGTCGACGGCGACCGGGTCCCCCCCGTCGTCGCGCTCCACGGTCGGCTCGGGGAAGTCGAGATCGACCGGGTCCGTTGCCGGCGAAACGTCCTCCATCGACGCGAGCGCCTCGGAGACCTCCGCCGGGGTCGACGCCGCCGGACCGCCGTCGAGCGCCGCCCGAATCCGGGCCGCGACCGGCGCGAACACGTCGCGGCCGTGGAACGTCTCGCTCGCCGGCTCGTCGACATCGACGACGAACGCCTCGATCGCTTCCCCTCCCTCCTCCCCAGCGAGCGCTCGGGCCGGCGGCATCGCGAGCCCGTTGTCGGGGGCGACGAGCACGTGCGATCCGGCCCGGACGACCAAGGCGTCTCGGTCGGTGCCGACGCCCGGATCGATCACCGCGCAGTGGACGGCCGGCGGAAACTCCGGGAGCACGAAGCGGAGCCAGAAGGCGGCCGCCCGCGGGTCCCCCCGGGGGAGGTCGTGAGCGACGTCGATCATCTCGGCGTCCGTGTGCCGGCGGATCACTCCCTTCATCGCGGCGGGGTACGGCGACCCGAAGTCCGAGGTCAGCGTGATCATGAGCGATCCGCAGTGCGGCTCGTTCTTAAAAGGCGGGTGGCCGAACTCGACGGTGGGCGGCTGTCGGCTACGCGTCGGAGGGCGCGTCGCCGTTCGTGTCGGTCTCCGCGATCCGGCGGATGCGCTCAACGCCGTCGATCTCCTCGATCACGTCGACGACGGTCTCGGGGACCAGCGCCTCCCAGTCGCGGCCGTGGATCATACGCTCGCGGAGTTCGGTCCCCTCCAACACGTCGCGGCGGAACATCGGGGAGCCGCGGACCTCGACGCCGGCCTCTTCGAACAGCCGGACGACGAGGGGGTTGTTAGAGTACGCCACGTCGAACCGCGGGGTCATGCTCTGGACGTGGCTCACCCACACGGAGTTGCGCTCGAGGTCCTCGATCGGGACGACGTAGGTGGTCACGTCGAGCTCTTCGACGGCCTTCGTCACCATCATCACGCGCTCGCCGGCCGTGAACGGGTTTCGGGTCGTGTGAGAGTCGCCGGCCGATCCGATCCCGAGGACGAGCTCGTCGACCTCGGCCGCGATCTCCTCGACCATGTGTCGGTGGCCGTCGTGAAACGGCTGATACCGCCCGATGTAGAACCCGCGCATGGATCCACGTTGCGGGAGCCTTGTTTATAAACCTCGTGGGAACCGCTTTCGGACAATTTCGGCGTCTGTGGGGCGTATCGGGGGCGTTTTTCTGATTTTGCACCGATCGGCCGCGGGGAGAAAGTATATCAGTTGCCGACCCTTCGTTTTTCGTAGCGAACCCCGATTCTATGAGCAACGAAAAGGACGCGAACGACCCGCCGACCGAGGACCCCGACGAGCCGGACGAGTCCGGCGTCGGGGCCGCGGACCCGACGGGGAACGGCGAGGACGCCCGCGACGACGGCGCCCGCGCGCCGGCGGACGACGGCGTCGACGAGCCCGACGGCGCCGGCGACTCGGCTTCCGAGGAGGAGGCGGTCGCCGACGAGCCCGCCGAGCCCGACGAGATCTGGGACGACGGAGTCGTCGTCGACGACCCCGGGCCGGACGGCGCCGACACGGGCCGCGAGGAAGCGAACGGCGCCACCCCCGAGGGTGTCACCGAAGCAAACGAGGGCGGCGGCATCGACGAGCTCGGCAGCACCGTCGAGGTCGAGGGCGCCGAGATCGACGAGGACCCCGACGAGGACGACCTCCTCGGCGGGCTCAAGATCGACACGACGGCCGAACTCGAGATTCCCGACCGGCTCGTCGATCAGGTCATCGGGCAGGAGCACGCCCGCGACGTGATCATCAAGGCGGCCAAGCAGCGCCGCCACGTGATGATGATCGGCTCGCCCGGGACCGGGAAGTCGATGCTGGCGAAGGCGATGTCCGAGCTGCTCCCGAAAGAGGAGCTCCAGGACGTGCTCGTCTACCACAACCCGGACGACGGCAACAAGCCGAAGGTCCGGACGGTCCCCGCCGGGAAGGGCGACCAGATCGTCGACGCGCACCGCGAGGAGGCGCGCAAGCGCAACCAGATGCGGTCGCTGTTGATGTGGATCATCATCGCCGTCGTGCTGGGCTACGCGCTCATCATCGTCGGCCAGATCCTCGTCGGCATTATCGCCGCCGGGGTCGTCTACCTGGTCTTCCGCTACCTGAACCGCGGGTCGGACGCGATGATCCCGAACCTGCTGGTGAACAACGGCGACACGAAGACGGCGCCGTTCCGCGACGCGACCGGCGCACACGCCGGCGCGCTGCTCGGCGACGTGCGGCACGACCCGTTCCAGTCCGGCGGGATGGAGACGCCCAGCCACGACCGCGTCGAGGCCGGGGCCATCCACAAGGCGAACAAGGGCGTGCTGTTCATCGACGAGATCAACACGCTGGACATCCGCAGCCAGCAGCACCTCATGACGGCGATTCAGGAGGGCGAGTTCTCGATCACGGGCCAGTCCGAGCGCTCCTCGGGCGCGATGGTCCAGACCGAGCCCGTCCCGACCGACTTCGTCATGATCGCGGCCGGGAACCTCGACGCGATGGAGAACATGCACCCGGCGCTGCGCTCCCGTATCAAGGGGTACGGCTACGAGGTGTACATGGAGGACACCATCGAGGACACCCCGGAGATGCGCCGGAAGTACGTCCGGTTCATCGCCCAGGAGGTCGCGAAGGACGGCCGCCTGCCGGAGTTCACGGCCGAGGCCGTCGAGGAGGTCATCCTCGAGGCCAAGCGCCGCTCGGGCCGGAAGGGCCACCTCACTCTCCTGTTCCGGAACCTCGGCGGGCTCGTCCGCGTCGCCGGCGACATCGCCCGCGGCGAGGACGCCGAGCTGACCACCCGCGACCACGTGCTGCAGGCGAAGGGGCGCTCGCGCTCCATCGAGCAGCAGCTCGCGGACGACTTCATCGAGCGCCGGAAGGACTACGAGCTGCAGGTCTCCGACGGCTACGTCGTCGGCCGCGTCAACGGCCTCGCCGTGATGGGCGAGGACTCCGGGATCATGCTCCCGGTGATGGCCGAGGTCGCGCCCTCGCAGGGCCCCGGCGAAGTCATCGCCACGGGGCAGCTGAAGGAGATGGCCCAGGAGTCGGTGTCGAACGTCTCCGCCATCATCAAGAAGTTCTCCGACGAGAACATCTCGGAGATGGACATCCACATCCAGTTCGTGCAGGCGGGCCAGCAGGGCGTCGACGGGGATAGCGCGTCCATCACGGTCGCGACCGCCGTCATCTCCGCGTTAGAGGACGTGGGCGTCGACCAGAGCCTCGCGATGACGGGCTCGCTGTCGGTCCGGGGCGACGTGCTCCCGGTCGGCGGCGTCACCCACAAGATCGAGGCGGCCGCGAAGGCCGGCTGCACCCGGGTCATCATCCCGCAGGCGAACGAGCAGGACGTGATGATCGAAGACGAGTACGAGGACATGATCGAGGTCATCCCGGTCTCGCACATCAGCGAGGTCCTCGACATCGCCTTAGAGGGCGAAGCCGAGAAGGACTCGCTCGTCTCCCGGCTCAAGTCGATCACCGGCTCGGCGCTGAAGGAGGGGAGCGTCTCCGGTCCTTCCAGCCCGAGCCCGCAGTAGGGTAGCCACTCTCACCAACACCGATGCCCGACTGGGCGACGTTCGCGACCGCGACCGTCGCCCTGACGCTGCTGCTTTTGGTTCTCACCCGTCGTTCACGGCGAGCGCTGGAGAGCGCTCGGCTCGTCGATGCGCGGAGCGACGTGGCCGACCGCGACGAAGTCGGTGACGGTGACCGCGACGAAGTCGATGACGGCGACCGCGATGGAAACGCCGATGCCGACAGCGACGCCGCCCCGTCGCCCGACGCGGTCCGACGCGATCAGCCGGTCCTCACGACGCGCCTGTTGCTGGCCAACGCGGCCGCCACGCAGGCGATCGCGCTGGCGGTTCTCGTCGCGATCGGGTGGTGGGCCACGGTACCGGCGTCGGCGTTCGGGATCGGCGGGCACCCGACGCTCGGATCGTCGACGCTCGGTCCTCTCGAACTCCCCGGACACCTCGCTCTCGGCGTCGGCGCGGGAATCGTCTTCGCCGCCGGCAACGAGGCGGCCGCGTGGCTGGGCGCTCGGGCCGGCGCCGCGCCCTCGACGCGGCTCCGCGAGGCGATGGCCCCGACCGACGCCGGCGAGTGGGCGCTACTGCTCGCCGTCGTCCTCCCGGTCGTCGCCGCCTTCGAGGAGGCGCTGTTCCGCGGCGCGCTGATCGGCGCACTGTCTGTCGGCTTCGCGGTCGAGCCGTGGTTCCTCGTCGCCGCGTCGTCGGTCGCGTTCGCGCTCGGACACGGCGCGCAGGGGCGGCTCGGCGTCGTCGTCGCCGGGGGGCTCGGGGTCGCGCTCGCGGGCCTGTTCGTCGCCACCGGGAGCCTCCTCGCGGTCGCCGTCGCGCACTACGTCGTCAACGCGCTGGAGTTCGTCGCACACGAGCGCTCGGGGGCCGTTCCCTCGGCCCCGGAGACGGGGTGACGGAACCCCCCGCCTCCCGCCCCTTTTTACTCCGCCGGCGTCAACCACGGACGATGAGCGGAAAACCGACCGTCGGCGAGTACATGACCCGCGACGTCGAGACCGTGAGCCCCGACGAGACGGTGGAGACGGTCGCGCGACGCATGGCCGAGAGCGACGGTCACAACGGGTTCCCCGTCACGCAGGGGCGGACGGTCGAGGGGTTCGTCTCGGCGGCCGACCTCCTGCTCGCGGGCGACGAGGCCCCCGTCTTCACCGTGATGTCCGACGACCTCATCGTGGCGCACCCGGACATGAAGGTGACCGACGCCGCGCGCGTCATCCTCCGGTCCGGGATCCAGCGCCTCCCGGTCGTCGACGACGCCGACAACCTCGTGGGGATCATCTCGAACACGGACGTGGTCCGCTCGCAGATCGAGCGCGCCACCCCGAGCAAGGTGGGAAAGCTGATGCGGACGCTCGAACAGATCCACGGCGTCGGGCTCTCGGAGGAGCGCCGCGAGGTGGAGCTCACCAATCTCACGCCGACGCAGGCCCGCGTCTACGCCGACGAACTAGAGGGGCGGAAGTACGAGCTGGAGCGCGGGCTAGCGGAGCCACTCGTCGTCATCGACAACGGCGGGGAGCTCCACCTCGCCGACGGTCACCACCGTGTGATGGCGGCCCACGAGGCCGGGATCGATGAGATGGACGCGTACGTGATCGTCACCGACCGTCCCGTCGACCTCGGGATGGCCAAAACCGCCGAGAAGGAGGGGCTCGACGATATCACCGACATCGAGATCGTCGACTACGCGCGCCATCCCCTCGTGGAGACCACGAAACGACTGCAGTGACCGCGCCCGCAGCCCCGCACTTTCTCTTCGGCCGTCGTCTTCCGTCCTCACGGCGACGACAGGTTTTTGAGAGCTCGCAGCGAAGTGACGTGTATGCGATCCAAGATCAAGGGCGCGCTGTCCCGAGCGAAGTACGCGGCGGTCGGGGCGGCGGTCGGCGCCGCAGTCGGTGGATTGGTCAGCCGAAACGCGGCGAGTACCGGCGGTGCGCTCGGCGGGCTCGCGGGCGCGACGCTCGCGGACCTGCGAAGCGGCGCCGACGGCGTCTTCGCGGAGTTCCGCTCGGGATCGGGCGACGCGGACGGATCCGACGAATCCGACGACGCGGGCGCGACGATCGAACTGGCCGACGAGTAGCCGCAGCGGTTCCCCTTTTCGCGCGGAGCGTCCCGAAGCCGTTTCGGGAACGCCTATACGACCGGCCGGAGTAGCCACGGGCAATGACCGACACCGACGACAACGCGGGCGCGGGCTGGTTCGCGGGCGGTTCGCCCCCCGGCTCCGAGGCGACGGGCGACGAGGGGACGCTCCGCGTCCGAATCGTCGACGGCGAGGCCGACGAGCCGGACGACTGGCCCGGCCTCGCGGTCGAGTCCGGCTTCGCCGACTCGCGCGACGACTACTACGACCGGCTCCACGACGCGTCCGTTGCGGCGACCCGCGAGGCGGTCCGCGAGCGCGAGCGCGCCGACGACAGACAGCTCGTCCACGCGGTGCGGGCGATGGACGACTGCGAGCGCACCGCCAACGAGCTGGCCGAGCGCGCCGCCGAGTGGGCGGGGAGCCTCTTCGACGACGCCGAACCGGGGATCGAGGGCGCTCGCGCCGTGGCAGAGCGCGAGCCGGACGGCGAACTGGAGCGGCGCGCCGTCTCGCTCGCGGCGCGCGTCGCCGACCTCGCCGCGGAGCGCGACGCGCTCGCCGAGACGATCGAGCGGACCGCGCCGGCGGTGGCGCCGAATCTCACCGAGATGGCCGGCCCGGAGCTCGCGGCTCGGCTGATCGCGCTCGCGGGGGGGCTGGAGTCGCTCGCGAAGAAGCCCTCCGGGACCGTGCAGGTGCTCGGCGCCGAAGAGGCGCTGTTCGCCCACCTCGCCGGGCGCGCTCCCTCGCCGAAACACGGGATCATCTACACGCACGAGTACGTGCGGAACACCCGCCCGGAGGATCGCGGATCGGCCGCGCGAGCGCTCGCGGGCAAGCTCACGCTCGCGGCCCGGGTGGACCACTACTCGGGCGAACGCCGCGAGACGCTCCACGAGGAGCTCCGCGAGCGAATGGCGACGATCCGGGCGCGGGCGGAAGAGGGGGGCGACGGTAGCGGGAGCGATGGCGGGGGCAGCGACACCGACGCGGAGGGCGACGCATGAGCGCTCCCGACCTACCGGCGGGCGTCGAGCGCCGCGAGATAAACGGGGAGACCCGGCTGGCGACCCGCGGTCCGCCGGTGTACGGCGAGCCGACCGCGGACGGGTGGCGCGCGTGGGACGCCGGTCGCTCGAAGCTCGGCGGGATGTTCGAGCTCGGGGTCGAGACGGGGCTCTCGGGCGGCGAGACGGTGCTGTACCTCGGCGCCGCCAGCGGGACGACGGTCAGCCACGTCGCCGACTTCGCGGGGCCGACGTACGCGGTGGAGTTCGCGCCGCGCCCGGCACGGGACCTCGTCGAGGCGGCCGAGCCCCGCGACCGGCTGTTCCCGCTGTTGAAGGACGCCCGGACGCCGAACCGGTACGCGCACGTCGTCGAGAGCGACGTGGACGCCATCGTCCAGGACGTGGCGACGCGCGGGCAGGCGGAGGTCGCGGTCCGGAACCGCCAGTTCCTCGCTGACGACGGGCGGCTGCTGCTCGCGATCAAGGCGCGCAGCGAGGACGTGACGGCGGATCCCGAAACCGTGTTCGAGAGCGCGCTCGATCGGCTCCGGGAGGCCTACGAGATCTTGGAGACGCAGCGGCTCGACCGGTTCCACGAGGACCACCTCGGCGTCGTGGCGACGCCGCGGTGATCACGCCTTCGGGTCGAACAGGTCCTCGATCCGGCAGCCGAAGTGGGCGGCCAGATCGAAGGCGAGTTCCAGCGAGGGGTCGTAGCGTTCCCGTTCGATCGCGTTGATCGTCTGGCGGGTGACGCCGACGGCGGCGGCGAGGTCGGCCTGGCTCTCGCCGGTCTCCGCGCGTCTGTCGGGGATGTCGTTTCTCATGTCCGGTACTTGTAGTAGAGGACGAACGCGCCGAACACGGCGGACACCGCGAAGAGGGTCCACATCGCGCCGTAGAATTCGCCCGGGAGCGTGACGATCCCGCTCTCCTCTAACACGAGCCCGCCGGGCGCGCCGAGGATGAACACGTACGCGAAGACGTTCATCGTGCTCTCGCTGGCCTTGCGCTCGATAGTGGTGTCGCGCTCGTCGTACAGGTCCACGGGGCTGAATCGCTGGACGAGCCCCATCCCGAGGCCGCCGGCCCAGTAGAGGGCGACGCCGAGGACGAACCGATCGAGGGCGACGGCGACGAACAGCGCCGCGATACCGGCGCCGAGCAGTGCGTAGGCGATGCGTTTGTACCGTTTTCGGGTGGAGGGCCGCGTCGTCGCGGGGGTGGTGCGTTCGCTCATGATTGCGCGTAAAGCGAGCGCGATCTGGTTGTAAAGCTCGCTTTACAGTAAAGGATGCTTTACGTTTGCTAATAAATCTATCGCCGATGGCGGATCGGGGCGGAACAGGGCGTTAAAAGCGGTCGGGAGGCGTTCTCGGCGGACTCACCACGTCGGCGGTGAGAAGCCGGCGTCTTCCAGAATCGGCTTCCAGCGCTTCTGCACCGAGAGCCTGGAGACGTCCATCGCGTCGGCGACGGCGGACTGCGACCGCTCCTGGCCGCGGATCAGCGCGGCGGCGTAGAGGCTGGCGGCCGCGACGACGCGCTTCCCGCGGTCGTCGTCGGGTGCGCGCGACAGGAAGAGATCCGTCGCCGTCGACAGCGTCTCCTCGTCGAGGTCGAGCGTCGCGCACGCGTCGTCGAGCCGGTCGATCCACGCCGCGTTGTCGACGCGATCGCTCGCGCGGTACATGGCCTGCAGTTGGGCGCACCGATTTAAAAAGATCGCGCGGGGGAGAGGCGAGGCGAGTCGGGGATCCCGGGGCGATCGGAGATACGAGGCGAGTCGGGGATCCCGGGGCGATCGGAGATACGAGGCGGGTCGGGGATCCCGGGGCGACGGAGAGCGCGAGCCGGCCGCGCCTCCTCCCGGCCGTCGCCCTCAAGTCCGCGCCGCCCGTACGAGAGGTATGTCGACGCACGCGTGGACGGACTCGCGGGTTCGCGAGCTCCACGACGACCTGGTGTCGCTGTACGAGCCGGTGGACCGCGTCGCCGAGCACGGCGCCGATCCGACCGCCGACCCCGGCGAGGGCGTTCGGCAGCTGGTGACGACGATCCTCTCGCAGAACGTCGCCGACGCGAACACGAGCCGGGCCGCGGAGGCGCTCTTTGATCGGTACGACGACTTCGCGGCGATCGAGGCCGCGGACCACGAGGAGCTGAAAGAGACGATCCGGGTGGCGGGGCTCGCCGACCAGAAGGCCGCCCGGATCCAGCGCGCGCTGGCCGCCATCCGCGAGGAGACCGGCGGGGCGTACTCGCTGGCGTTCCTCGACGCGATGGCGACCGACGACGCGAAGGCGTGGCTCACCGAGATCAAGGGCGTGGGGCCGAAGACCGCCAGCGTCGTGTTGAACTTCCACTTCGGGAAGCCGACGATGGCGGTCGACACCCACGTCGAGCGCGTCTCCAAGCGGTTCGGGTTGGTGCCGGAGTCGGCGTCGAATCAGGCGGCGCACGACGCGCTCGACGCGCTGGTCCCCGACGAGCTAACCTACCCGCTCCACGTCCTGTTGATCCGGCACGGTCGCGAGCACTGCTCGGCCCGCGGCGCCGACTGCGACAACCCGGTGTGTGAGGCGTACTGCGACTGCGAGTACTGTTGAGACGTGGGATCGGCGACGTACATCTTCAAAGCCCCACCCACTCGGCAGTACGTAATTGGTAACTGTGGATCGACGGCGAAGACCTCCAAAGCCCCAGTCGCGAGGACTCGCGCGGCTCGTGGCGTTCCTCACTCGTTCGCTCCGCTCACTCGCTGCGGTACTTACGTCGCCGTGCTTCGCCCTCGCGACTGCCCCTTTGAGTCCCGCCCCGCACCGCACAGCCTCACGCCTTCCCAGCCTCGTCGGCCGGCGCTTACAAGCGCCGGCCGACTCCCTCGCGCGTGCACCTCGTGCCCTTCGGGCGCTCGGCGGCACGCGCCACCGCAGTTATCGCACGGTCGCCGTCGTCGGTTCGTCAGGTTCTTGAGTCGGTTTCGCCTACGCTCGGTCGCGCGCGGGTTGCCGAGCCAGGCCAAAGGCGTAGCGCTTAGGACGCTATCCCGTAGGGGTCCGCCGGTTCGAATCCGGTCCCGCGCACTCAGTCGCGCTCCCGTCTTGTGGTTTTGCTTGCGAACGAAACCATGACCGCAAGAGATAACGAACGCTACTCGATTGAGATCACCGATGGGCGCAGCATCAATTTGGTTCCTGAAGCTAACCACGAGCACCTCAACGAAAAGCAGTTGGTCGATTACGTTGAGCACCGCCGGGAGTTCGTAGAATGGCTTCGAGAGCAGGGCAAAGACCCCCAGCGACGCGAGGGTTACTCAGATTATACTGCATACGAAACTAGCTACAAGGCCGCGCGGTTCGATAGATGGGTGTGGGGCGAGGAGGAGCGATATACAATCCCGCCGACGCCCGAACACGCGGACCGGTACGTCGCCGACGTCGTCACTCTCAGGGACGTGAGTAACTCCACGAAGGGCAAGACAGAGGAAGCCCTCATGCGATATATGAGGTGGGTGGCGAAGACGTCTCACGCGGAGCAGTGGGACCACCAGCAGCTTTTCCGTTCGGGAGGGGACGATGCTCCGAGGGATTATCTGACCCGGAGAGAGCGACGCCTAGTGCGCGAGGCAGCATTAGAGTCAGACGACGGGTGGAAGATAGCCACGATCGTGTGTGTATCGCTCGATGCGGGGCTCCGACCCGTGGAAGTTGCTCGCGCTCGCACTGAATGGTGCGATGTTGTCAACCAGATGTTGAGGATACCGCGCGAGGATTCGTCTAAAAATAAAGACAACTGGCGAGTGTCTCTTACGAAACGGACGGCGACTGCATTAGATCACTGGCTAGAGGAGCGAGAGACGATTGAAAAATACGAGGGAAGGGACGAACTCTGGTTGACGCGACAGGCGACGCCGTATGATTCACGATCTCTCGCGCGGTTGTTGCGAAAGCTATGCGAGCAGGCGGGTATCGAGCTCGGTGGTAGGTCGATGTCGTGGTACAGTATCCGACATTCGACCGGGACGTACATGACCGCGGAGAGGGACCTCAAAGCTGCGAAAGACCAGCTCCGACACAAGTCGTCGAAGACCACGATGAAATACGATCAGGTTCCGGTCGAGGACCGACGCGACGCGCTCGATAAGATGTAGTATCATTCGATGAGTAGTGGGGCGAGAGTTCCGGAACCACCCCCCTCCCGTCAAATTTGTAGTTGTAGTTGACCGCTCACACGATCGTGTGTGCGATAACTCTTGCACCCCCAGTGTCTCACTCTCATTTTGCTCAGAAGCCAAGCGGCGACTGAGTGTCCGGGTGGGTAAATCCCTCTCTATAACAAGGGTCACTTGAGGACTTTTTCGAGGGTTATTCCTGTGGAAATACCACCCAATCGAAGCACGCAGAGCGAATTAAAAAACCTGAAAAACTCTTAGACTATCCGCCGACAAAACCGGAATATCACACCAGTATATCACACCCCCGCAAATACCCGCGACGGGTTTTTGCACATGGTTTTTACGATCCATGATTATGATTATTTGCGATGAAACAGAAACTGATCTACATCGGAGCAAACAGCGACGAGGAGATGGAAGAGCAATTCGATGAGTGTATCGAACTCCTCGAAGACCGTCGAGGGTCATCCCTCAACCGCGATTTTCGAGCCGCGCACCTCAGACAGCACAAACACAAATCAGTGACCAGGATCCGAGGCGGCGATAAGCACCACACAGTACGTATAATTAGCAACCGTGGCGACATCGACCGCCCCGGTTCGAAAAAATACGCGATTGAATGGGTGGAGGATATCGTCGATGACGGGGCCGCGGACGAGATCATCATGTCAAGCCCATCACGGTCGCTTAGCGACGCACAGATTATCCATGACTTGACCCAAGAACATGTCACGGTCACATTTGCATCGCAGCGGATTTCATTCCGCGCGGGAGTGGACCTCGAAGACATCCACCGGGTGCTAGCGACCATCCGAGACACAAAAACGACGCGTGACGGCGACGAGATACTCCTCGAAGAGTGGCCCGGGGGAAGACCACCCATCGGTACCGAAGTCGTCAGGGGGAAACTCGTCAAAGGCGACGACTATCATTCAATACGGAACACACTGCAGAGGGTCGCATTCGGCGAGCTCACCAAATCAGAGGCGATGCGGCAGATTGGATGCGCTCGAAAAACAATCGGCAATACGCTCAGAGACCGCGCGGACTTGTACGACCTCCCGCAGCAGTAGTCGTCGGGTGGAGTTCCTTTTCTTGTCAATTCAAGCATCGAGGTGAGCACCAACGACACGATCGTGTGTGCGCGCACCTACAGCTGCCGCGCCGCGCCGAGAGAGCCGACAGGGACCGACGCGGGCACGGCAGTGGACAGCGGTGGACAGCCACCCCTCAGACCCCCCTGTCCACCGATTTCGTACGTTTTGAGTGTTGTACGTGGCGATATGAGGGGGTGGACAGGCGGACAGGCTATTGGGCGATATTAGCACGGCAGCAGGTTGTAAAAGCTAAAAGTATTATTGCGTGTTACCTTTTCTATAAATAAAGCTTTTACCAACTTTTTCCTGAGTTTACCCAAACAGCCTGTCCGCTTGTCCACCTCCTAAAAACAGACGGTAGAGAGCCTCTATCGTACAGAATAGGTGGACAGGGGGTTTAGAAATGGGTTGTCCACCCTGTCCAAATCAGATTAATCGGTCCATCCGGTCCGTTCGGGCGGGGCTGGGCGGTCGCCGAAGCCAGTGCGTTACCCGTTGATGTTTGCGGCGCGACGCCGCGCGGCGCGGTTGTTGTCGCGCGAGAAACGGGCACCGCCGATTCGTTAACCCCCATAAAAACCTTAGTGTTAAAACCCGATCAAACCACTCTCACATTAGATATATATGATAACCGAGTGGTGTCTGAATTGGAAATACTATTCAACATCTTCAGACCTTTTAACTTGCGAAAATAGCATATTTACACTCGGGAGGGGAGTGTCTAAGATCAGATTAGTAGTGTAACACTCGGCCCACTCCGCCACGAGGGTTTATACGTGTGGTGTCGGTAATACCCGATAAGCCCATCAGCGACAGTCGCCACTGCTCGATTGATCATATTGAGCGCGAAAAGGTGGCGAAGGCGGTCACACGCCGTCGCCAGTGGGTGTATGGATTAACCCATGTCAACAAACGAGTCGAACTCACTTAAAAGCGGTCGGTCGGACAAAGCGGCAACTATCGAAATTAGCGGCGAGGGCGGGCGAGAGTACGTTGAGGCGGTCTACCACATCATCCCAGAGGGGAAATCAGTTGTACACGTATATCAAAACGAACGCAGCGACGGTATCAGCGAGACAATCCCACTAACTAAAATCGACACAATCGCGCGGAACGACGAGGAACGTGCACGTGTGCGAGACCGTGCAGACGACAACGGCACACACGATCGTGTGAGCGAAGAGGAGCGGTCTAGCAACGACGCGGTTGTAGTCGCGCGAGAGCACGACTACGCTGAGTACGACGGTGAGGTGTACATGGTTGAGGGAGCGGTGTCGCGCGATATGCTTGAGTTATCCATGGTCTTCGAGGAGCCAACCGAAGCACCAGTTACCGAGTGTGTACCGTGCAAAGCGGACGGCACCCCAGTGACCACACACGATCGTGAGGGCGAACTTGTCACGGACGGGGGGACGATGACCGGTCAGTCGAAACTCGCGGAATTCGGACCGTCAGAGACGTGCGTGCACTGTGACGACCCTGCTACTGGCTATGTCAATTCGACCGGATTCTGCAAATCGTGTTACATCGATATCAACCGCGACGTGTTACACGAGTACGTATACGGCGACGAGAACGGCAAGGAACTCATGACGGACGGCGGTAGGTTACCGCCCATCGACGAGAGTGACGTCACGACCACAGAGGAGTACCTACAAGAGCAGGAACGGCGCGCGCAGCGGCGGCGGGAGAGTGGAAGTCGGCACTCTGGTGGGTCAATCTCGGCGCTAGAGCTCAGGCAGTTGGTTCAGCGGCGGGAGACACTCGCTGCCATCGACGAGAGCGACGAGAGCGACGAGAGCGACGACACCACGGACCAGATGAACATCGACGACTTCGGCGGCAGTCGTCTCGTCACGGACGGCGGCGAGCCCGAGGACGTCGATAAGGAAGACTTTACAGGAGTCGATATAGACGGCGCGTGCGACGACGACAACACACACGATCGTGTGAGCGAAGAGGAGCGGTCTAGCAACGACGCGGTTGTAGTCGCGCGAGAGCACGATTTTGTTGAGTACGACGGTGAGGTGTATATGGTTGTGCAAGCGGTGTCGCGCGACACGCTGATAATATCCATGAAGTTCCAAGCAGACGTCGAAGCGCCAGTTGCCGAGTGTGCACCGTGCAAATCGGACGGCACCCCAGTGACCACACACGATCGTGACGGCGAACTTGTCACGGACGGCGGGCGACGGGTGACCCACGATGTGATCTGGTGTAACTACTGCGAGGCGGGAATGAGTGTTCCAATCGATAACATCCCCGACGACCCGATGTGTGATTGTTGCTTACAGGTGCGGGAACCAGACCCCCCAGCAGAAGAGATACGCCGAGCCTTCGATGAGGCACCTGTCGATGTGGGTGACCGGGTGATGTACCAAGGAGAAGAGTACCTCTTCAGCGGAAAGGGACCGTGGACGTACGCTCACATCGTCCCAATCGGGCACTCAATATACACATCTGAGGATACACACGCCGACGTCACCACCCTCGAACGGGTGGATGACCCCGACGCGCTCAGTGACCGATACGACGACCATCCCGCTATGGATAACAACGACAACGGCGAGAGGCTCATGACAGACGGCGGCGAGCCCATCGACGACGTCAACGTTAGCGAGGACGACTTTGCAGGAGTCGATATAGACGGCGCGAGCGACCTCGATGACACGCCTCTTTCGGACAGGTACGACGATTATCCCGGCACTGCTGCCGACGACACGGACGACAACACACACGATCGTGACGAAGAAGGGGAAGACGACCTCGATGCAGAGGAGATTCGTGCGCGCGGCGAGCTCAAAGGCGACAGCGACGACGAGGACGACCCCAGCGATGAGGATGGATACATCCGCAACTCGGACGAGATCCGAGTCGCAGTTGGCAGGACGCTCGATTCGAGATTAGCACACAACAAGGAAGGTAAGTGGATGTGTACGATTTGCGAGGCTGTAGTGACGAGCGCGCACGGCGCGAAGACTCACTTTGGTCGCTCGCACCCGGATGCAGACGCGGACGACGTCGCAAATTCGATTAACCGCCGCGGTGAGGAGTCTGACGGTGTTGATTTCAACATCACCGAGGAGGACATCGCAGCCGCGGGAGAGAGCGCAGACGGCGGCGAGGAAGGTAATGTTGTCAACGACGACAGCGACGGCGGATATACGGCCTGGGACGCTGCGAGCGACGACTACGGGGAGGCGCGCCTGCAGTCGTCGCCAATCACGAGAGCGGACGCCCGCGACAGTGTGGTCGATGCGCTGCAAGAGGAAACGCGGTGGATAGCCATCCGCGAGCGTTCGGAGCCAGGGAAGCACTACGAGCTGCATCGATGGGATGAGGATGACGGCTGGCAAGATGACGCGAAGACATACATCAGTGAGCGGACCGCGCAGGAGCTCGGGAGTAAAGCGACTGATACCGAAGACGCGCATTATCGCAGCCAACTCGCGCGGCGCAACTATATCAGTCAGGATGTTGTCGCCGCTGCCGACAGGGATGACACACTGATCCCTGTCGCCAATGGAACGATAAACATCGATGAAATCGACTTCAAGGGCACAGACGACGCCGGTCGCGTACACATCGACCCCGACAGTGTCACCCTCGAAGATATGGACCCAGAAAATTATTTCTTGGACAGGGTACAGACCGATTGGGATCCTGAGAATGCTGATATCGAGGGTCTCAAGTCATGGATGCGGGAAATTATACACACGGAGAACGAGCGCGCGGTTGTCTACGAGTTAGCCGGTCACGCGCTACACCACGGATATCCAACAGACGCGTTCGGCATCTGTGTTGGTGCAGGTGGAAGTGGTAAATCGCAGATGTTAGAGGTGATCAAGCACATGATCGGAAAGGATAACGTCGGCGTTCGGACGCTGCAACAAATCGAGAATGCGGACTTCTCGGCGGGCAATCCGGTTCCGGAGCAGCGGATGAACATCAACACGGAACTGAGTGGTGAGCAGCTCAAAAGTATAAACACGCTCAAGGCGTATTCAAGCGGGGATGAGACGGAGATTGAGCCGAAAGGCAAGCCAGCATACGACGGCTACAACCATGCAACGATGATGTTTGCGTCAGACTCCCCACCAAGATTCCCACGCGACCAGGATGATGACGCACTCGGGCGGCGGTTCCACCCCATCGAATTCCCGGCGAAATACGTCGATGACCCGAACCCGAACGACCCGCTGCAGCTACAGTCGCGCGGCAAGACGGTTATTGAGGAAGAGTTGCGCGCAGAGGGCCGCTTGAAGGCGATGTTGTATGTTGCGCTCGATGGGCTCGCACGGTTGTTGCACGAGGGCGGAATCACAGACACACGATCTCGGACTGAGCGCATCAATCAGTATGAGTCGTTCAGCGACCCCGTTCACGATTTTGCTCGAAACGCGCTCATCGCCGTCGAAGACGACGATCACGGCATCAAAGCACAACACCTGAAGACAGTATTCGACAGTTTCGCAGAGGCGCACGGGCACGCGGGTAAGCAACTCTCAGACCTGTATGACTTCATATCAGAGATGCCAGAATACCCCGTCGTCAAGGACCGCTCGCGCGACAACCCATTCTCCGCGGAGCGACCGACTCGATACTTAGGTGTTGGATTCAGCGAGCGGGCGCTCAATGCGTGGGTGCCTGAGACGATGATGCGGTATTACGGGGACACCGACGACGAGGAAGTCGGCGGACCCGCCCGCGAGACGCTCAAGGAGATCATCGATGACGACTCACTCGGGCGGCGAGAGGGCATCAAAGTCACAGTGACGAACTCCACGGGTAAGACGTCCTACAACCGGCATGAGGAGGGGGTGCTACAGGATGAATCGGGTAATATACGGTACTACATCCAAGCGCCAGGTATCTCTCTCGAAGAGGACGAGACGTACGTCATCCGCGACGTGCCCGCGACCGTTGGCGAGAACGACGAGACGATGTTACAGCTCATACCGGGCATGACCGATACAACACTCATCGAGCGCGGTGCGGACGACGATCAAGACGACCTCGATGACGATGACGGCGACGCGGACGATGCTGTCAAAGACGGCGACGACGACACACACGATCGTGTCGAGCAGGACATGGAAGCACTAGATCAGGCGATAATCGACGCTGCAGACGGCGAGACGTCGAAGGGGGCGGTCGCGGGCGCAGCCACGTCGAAAGTTGAGACAGACAGCCTCGATGTTGTCAAGGGCAGAATTGAGAAGCTCGCCACGCGCGGGGATATCATAGTCGAGGACGAGAGAGACGCCAGCGACTCAGACGACGCCAACGACGACACACACGATCGTGCTGAGAGCGACGAGGATGGGGACTATGACACGGTACTCGGAGCGGGCTCGGGAGACCCGCGACCTCCGGATGGCAGAATGGGAGACACGGGCGTACAGTGTCGGACGTGCGGTCGCTGGTGGGGTATTGTTGCGACCAACGGGCACTTCGAGGGGCACAGGGTTGAGTGTGGTACGTGCGGCGAGACCATCGACGCAGCGTGGAATATCGCCGAGCGCTCACTCAATCCCAAGCACCTTCCCGACAGTTTCGGGGAAGACGGGGAGGAAGCCTGAGATGCCACGCTCAATCAAAGAGACGGCGGACCGCGCGGGAAAGCTCCGGATGCACTACGCACGATCGGAGTTCGACAAGCTCCCGCCTGCGGGCGAGGAATGGAAGTGGGGCGACATCGCCGCTCGTGGCGACGACGACGGGATGCCTGAGTCGGCGATGCACACGGTCAAACCATACCTGCATAACCACGGTGATGGGTGGTATGAGACGTCGGAGAGACTCGAAACGTATCTCGATGACAAGTATGGAATCGAGTGTGCTGGCGACGCGGGGCGGGTCCCAGAACCGGACCCGGAGCAGCGGGAACTCCCCGGTATCGAGGCGAGCCCGAGCACGGACACACACGCCCGTGCGGACGGCGGCGACGAGGACTCGATGCAAGTGACCTTCGGCGGCGAGCGCGCGGACCCGGAGGTACTCGCCGCTCAGTCCCTCGATAAGCACATCGAGAGTGTGAAAGCGATGTGTGCCGGCGGCGAGAACCAGGGTCGAGACGCTACTCAGATGACCATCGGGGTGTACGACCGTGCGACGGTCGGCGGTTTCCAAGTGTCAGGAGGGGAGCTCCCGTCGGGCGAAGCGTAAGTCCCCCGTTCATATTTTTTAGTTGTAATCCCGTCTCTTCCCCCTCTGCCGGTTTATACGGGTCTCAGGGTGAGGAATGGTATGGGTCAGATTACTTTTGACGACATCGATACGGACACTGACTGTCGCGGCATCGTTGATGCAATCGACGAACTACGACGCGGTGACCGCATACTCGTGAACGGTGATACAGAAATCTGCGTGTACAAGAGCGGCGATTACTTCGGACCGATTGAAATCGAAGCGAACCACCCTGGCGGTGCGCGGGCGAACATCGGAGTTCGGGACGGTAAAGCGTGGTTCGACGCGTCTCAGTCACGGAACTTCGAATCGCAGAAACATAACATGACTCAAATCCGGGAATGGAAGTTCATCGAACGAGGTGACGGTCGATGACACGCTTACGCGCCGGGTATAGCGAGGAATTCGTAGTCGAGTGCCCAGGGTGTGATGAGACGCGGGTCGTGTGCGGTGAGAACAATATCGATGGGTACGGTGCCGAGTTCACTGTCACCGGGTTCGACGTCGATGTTACACCGGTGGGGGACGGTGACGAATGATATCCCAAGAATATGTAGAAAGGCTTTCTGACGCCGCTCGCGTGGATTACTACGTCTCTGGGAATGACGGCGGACGTGTATATTGGCCGTGGCGGATGCAAAAGGCCGGAGGGCAAGCTGGGTGTCACACCGACCAGTGCGAAACGTATATCCTCGATAGCAACTTCACCGACGAGAGCGTTACTAATGCCGACGTGCTCGCAGAAGCGCACGACGTCGGCGCGGACGCTGCCGTGCTCGCAGACGTGCTCGGGGACGCGGACGCCACCGTACGCGCGCTACAGAACGGATTAGACTTAGCGCGTGAACACGACTTCTCGGGGGTCGTCGTGTTACCAACCCAACCGCCACACGATCGTGTTGCGAAACGGCTCAGAGACCACACACACGGACTCAATATCTGGTGGGGAGTCGGGGGAGTCAAAGATGCTCCTACAAGCAAAAAGATAGACGCTGCGCGGCAGCTGCGGGCAGTTGTCGGTGACGATGCCCATATCCACGGATTGGGGTTCGGCGTCACCCAGGCGCTCGCAGCGGCGGTACGTAATCACCCCAATCTGCTCGATAGCATCGATAACTCAACGGCTATGCAGAATGCCTCTGTGACTGATTTAGAGGGCAAGAAAGAAAAAATGACTGTCGCAGCCGCGCGTGCGACCGCCGAACGGTTGCGTCGGCTCCGGATGTTGACCGACTTTGCTGACGAGCAGGCCCCCACGAAACAACTCACGACTGCCGCATTCTAATCGTCATAACTCCACGTTTGGGTCTCTCTTTTTTCCTCCACGTTCCGGGTATATTGTGAGTTATCACGAAATTGGAGTAATCGGTCTCAAAGACCCGTCTCTGCCGATTTATACGCGTTTCAAAATAAAGAGTAATATGAAGACAGACTCTCGCATGGAGCGGATCGGGCGGTGGTTGTACTGTCATTCAGCTACGTTCCGTAATCTACTACACACAGTTGGGGAACACGGGAATCTGCGAACCTGTGGTGAGGACCGATGAGCGGGGCGCGATTCCCCATGGACCAATACGAGGACGGCGTTCATCGACGAAGATGGGCACTCGTGGATGTGCAGGTGCTTCGAGTGTGGTGGGTGTTACAACCCGAACGTCGAATCAGCGGGAGATCATGCGGATAGCTGTCCACGACAGCCAAACCCCGAGGGCGGTGAGGACGGATGACGGTTGGCGTTCAAGCATGGATATTAGCGACCGTGTTCGGGTTCGGGTGCGTTGTGGGTGCAGCCGCGACCATGTACTGGTTTATTCACAGTATGCTATTCGCAGCTGTCGAAGAATTCGAAGACAGTCCGTGACGGTGTCCGAGAACCCGAACATCGGCGTGAAACTCCGCTCACACGATCTGCTAGTTAAGTTCTCAGGAGGTCGTTTCCGGACGACTGAGAGACTTAATGATTTCATGAAAGAGACGCATGGAATAGATCTCAACTTCTCGGTCCGAAGCTTAGTACATTAGTAACCTCGTTTGGGTCGAAACAAGGAATTACTGGCTACCACAGCTACCACACTGAATGCCATTCGTGAGAGACCGCAGTTGGTTTTCCCTTGACAGAGGTTGGTTACAAGTATCGCAGTCAACCTCTTCAGTCACGCCAACTCCGCTTCCGTATCCGAGCGTTAACGATGCCGTCGAATTACCGTCAGTTAACTCGAACTCGGCATCACCACGCTCGTATTCAACTTCAGTGACGGTGACGGGGGTGACGACCACTTCTAATCCATGCCGCTCTCGAATCTCGTGCTGTTGATCCGGATATCCCTGCTCACGGTGATGACGTAATGCCTTGAGCTCGGTCTCAACCTCTTCGAGCTTTGATTTACATTCCCGCCGCTCTTTCAGTGCCTCAACTCGCTCCGTCTGGTTCCTATTCTCGATCGACTCGTTGAGCTCCCCAATCTTGGACCGAAGACGGGTGATCTTTGTCTCGAATTCCTCCTCCCGTTGTCGTTGTAACTGACGGTACTCTTCGAGTTCTGCGTCAGCGGCCCGAGATGCCTCCTGGTGAATCTCATCGATCTGCGGCTGCATGTCTGAGAGGAGAGGTTCACGGGATACGTCTACTAGCCGCTCCGCCTGCTCCGGTTCCACCGTAAAATCATCCGACGTGACAGTAGCAGCCTCCGACTGCGTCAAGGTCAGAAATGTCTCGTCGAGATTGGGGAGAATCTCATTAGAACGGGTATCGATACCAATGCTGCGGAGGAACTCCTGTTGATACTCGCTCACGGTCTCGACAGACACCTGAAAGAGAATGACCAATGCGCTCCGGTCATAGTAGGGTGTGAAGTTGATGTCCGATACTGAGACCGGACTCTCCTGTAGCCAGTCCGGCACAAGAATGTCTGTGTCGGTTGTGCTGACCTTGATGCTCCCGAGGGGTACACGGTCGCTCGCGTCGTCGAGGACCGATTGGAAGAACGAGCTTTCAGGATTGAGAATATCGTGTGTCTCATCTGGGTCTTTGACGGTATCACAGAGAAGATTGTGTTGGCCTTTCGGCAGATCGGTCTCTACGTCCTCAGGAATTGTTACCTGCCACTCGTTATCTCGTATATCGATCTGACAGCCGAGTGATCGGAGATACCGCGCTGTGAAACTCTCAACTGTGGACTGGGTCACCGGTACAGCGGCGTCAGTCATCGCTGGCCCCCAAGTCGAATCCCTCGAAGACACCGCTATTGAATTCCTCCAATTTCTCGGCGAGGTCGCGTTGCTCTTGTAGATCGACTGCCATCGCGTCAAAGTCGTTCTCCAAATCGACCTCGGAATTAGCGTTGACCAGCCGTTCGAAGATCTCATCCTCGAAGCTTTTCCCGGATTCTTCCAACCTCGTGAGTATCTCGCTTAGCTCTCCGACGCTCTGTTGGAAGAGGTCGATCTTGTGATACAACCGTTCAAGGACATACTCTTCGACAGTATCCTTCAACGCCATATTGAACACGTAGACCTGCCGTTTTTGACCGATCCGATGGATTCGGCCGATTCTCTGTTCAACGCGCATCGGGTTCCAAGGGAGGTCCCAGTTCACCAGAATATTACAGAACTGAGCATTACGTCCCTCAGACATCGCGTCTGTCGAAACGAGAATCCCGCCCTGTTCCTCGAAGCTCTCGATAATCTCCTCTTTCTCCTGACTAGAGTGACCACCATGGAACGAGTGGACCGTGTAGCCCTCTGACGCCAGTCTTTCAGCCACCCGGCGTTGGGTGGCACGGAACTGTGTGAAGACGACCACGCGTCCTTTCTCGACGTTCTCACGCGCCTCTTCAACGATGTCGAGTAGTCGCTCTTGTTTGGTGACCGTGTCTATATTTTCGATGAGGTCTATGATCGACTCCAACTCTTCCGTCTGCGCGAGTTCTGACTGGTCGTCGAGCCGCTTTCGTATCGTCGTCTCAAACGCTTCGGGACTACTGACGACTTCTTTTTGGAGGAGCATCAACACCAATTTCTGCCCTTGATCCTGACTGTAGGCTCCTTTGACGTAGTCGGACACGGCTTGGTAGAGTTCGCGCTCCGCCGGTGACGGGTCGAATTTCCGTGTATCGACCCGCCGCTCGGTGAAGTCTACATCTGTATCCTCACGGCGATTCCGGATCATCACCTTGTTTAGCCGGTCCTGAAGCTCGTTACGGTTAACGAGGGTTTCTTGGTCGCTATTGATGAAATACTGGTGAAACACGTCACGTGTTCCGAACAGGCCCGGGCGGAGTAGTGAGACGACGTTGTAGAGGTCTGTGAGTTCGTTCTGAATCGGCGTCGCCGTGAGGAAGAACGCGTAGTTGTACGTGAGTTGGTCGATCAACTCGTACCGGTCCGTCTCCTCGTTCTTCACGTAGTGGGCTTCATCGAGGACAAGAACGTCCCAGTCGCGTCTGAGCACCGCCTGTCGGTATCTGTTGCTTTTGGCCGTGTCGATGCTGGCGATGATGTAGTCGTGGCTGTCGAATCCGTTGAAGTTATTATCGTAGTTGCAGACGAACTCTAACCCGAATTTCTCTCGGAGTTCTGCTTGCCACTGTTTGGCCAGTTGGGCAGGTGTCAAGATGAGGACGGAATCGTTAGTCTCGCGGAAGTGCATCTCCTTGAGTATCATTCCGACTTCGATCGTCTTCCCGAGGCCGACCTCGTCGGCGAGCAGCGCCTTCCCGTCCATCTCGAACAGGGCCCGATACGCTGCATCGACCTGATGTTCGAGCATCTTTACCGAATTCTCATCAAGCTGCTTCAGTGAACGAAGTTCAGAGTCGGGCTGTCCCGCCTGTAACCGAACAGCTTGGATGGAGTGAAGGTGTTGTTCATCCGGCGGGTCAACCACCAAACGACCCCCGACCTCGTCGGCGTCCTCGTGAGTGACCTCGATGTCTACGAGGTCGTAATCGCCCATGGCCCTGAGGATACAGGTAACGGTAAAATATCTTGTGTGACTCTCTTAAACCGGGCAGCTGAACTATCCAAATAATGCTGTAGCGATCCCGGCAATAACGGCTTTCCCGACCTCTTTTACTCCCTCCCAAATTCGACTCGCAAGGTTACTCAGCCAGTGCTCAGCGCTTTCTTCTGTTTTAGTCACCCGCCTCTTTTCCCTATCAGACAATTTCGCATACTCTCGTCTGGCTTTTTCTGCGAACTCATCCTCACTCATCGGAGCCATACTAACACATATAACCTGTTACTATGTTAAATCTTTGTAAGTGTCAATCTATTTGAAATTCTCTTTCACATTATCAGCCATCAACTCTGTGAAATCTTTAACATCTCTGCTTGCCAAGACCTTTAACCTCTTTTCAGGAGGAAGCTGGTCTACTAACTTATCTAAAAATTTGTCATTATTCCATCGTTTTAGGGCTGAACAAGCAACCATCTGCTCCCTAGAAATATCCACCTGCTCTGAGAACTTTTCAATAATGTCGTCTGTTCTTTTTTCAATTTGATTTTCAAGCTTGTCCGTCGGGAGATTATATTTTGAATTCCATTGTTCTTCTCCCGCTTCCCGTTGATCTGGTGGTAACTCGATCTGATCTACTTTATTCAGCACAACCACGATTCGATTACGGTATTCGGTCTCATCCAATATCTTTTTCATATGCCTCTGAATGTGTGCGATATCACGACTAGAGGCATCAAGAACCCAATACATCATATCATGTTTTGGGATCTGTTCGATCCATTGTGGCAGTACTTCCTCATTCCGCTCAATACTTGCACCTAGGCCCGGTCCATCGGTAAACTCAACTTTAAACCCTTCTTTGGTTTCAATCTGAAATGAACGAAATTCTTTGGTTGTTTCCTCCGTGCCACCCTCTTCGAGCCAATCTGGTATCTCGGGATCATCTTCGTTTATTGAGAATACAGATTTCAGTAACGTTGATTTTCCTACTCCTGTTTGTCCTACTCCGATTATTCTCACCGGTTCGGCTAGATCTTTTTCGATTTCTTCTAGTAGCCTCTCCCTTTCCTCTTCGCTTAGTTCGTTTGCTAACTGTTCATCGATCTTGGATAGAACATCGGCACTCATGTTAGGTCAAAGATGTGAATTGAGTTATAATAATCTTTCGCCCGCGTTAATTATTCATACCGCCTGCAAAATTTGTGCTGTATTAGGACCATTATTACCCGACTACGCATATTAGGCCAAGGCTGTAAGCTGTCGCCGTTATTTCTAATACTGCACCATAGTGTTTATTTGCTCAGTGGCAGCGTGTATAAGTAACAACAGATGTCCGAAGTAGACTCCCTGTCCAAGACTCTCGAAGACACGGTTACCCTCAGCCGTGAACTTCGAGAGGACGGACAGATCGACGGGCAAGTAAAACTCTACAACGTGGATGACGAGAACGAGTTTGAGTCGGACGCCGAGCTCTTCTTCGATCGTACGTTGATGACCCAAGGTCTTCGAGAGGCTCTGTCGATCCTTCGGGATTCTCTGACGGGCGACGACCCCCGTGGAACACACATTCTCTATGGTCCCTACGGGAGTGGGAAGTCCCACCAAATGGTGGCGCTGTACCATTGCTTCGACGACCCTGCTGCCGCAGGGGCGTGGGCCAGCGACGACATTGAGGGATTCGAATCGGCGCTTCCGGAGTCAGCAGCCCCGATCACGGTCGCCATGCAGAACGAGCAGTACGAGTACCTCTGGGAGCCGTTCTTCGAGGCACTCGACTACGACCCTGGGACGTACGAATCCGGCGGCTACCCGGACATGCAGACGATTCAGGACGCTGTCGGCGACGACACTGTCGCGTTCTTCGTCGACGAGCTTGAGGACTGGTTCGACACACTCCAAGGAGATCGCAAAAGCGCGAACAAGGCCTTCCTCCAATCACTTCTTGAATCGACGGCGCTGTCGGATTTGGAACTCTACACGATCGTGTCTGTCCTGCGTGAAGGGTCCGAAGTCCACGATATTCTGAACCGAGAGCAGGCGGTCGAGGTCAACATGAACAATCAGGTGGACAAGCGCGAGGTCCTCCACCACCGTCTGATCGAGGACACCGACGAGTCCGCTGCCCGCGACATCGTTAATGGCTACTTCGACGCCTACGACCAGTCGGACCACGTCACCATCCCCGATGATCTCCTGTCGGAGATGCACGATCTCTATCCGTTCCATCCCGTCCTCCTCGACGCCCTAGAGACGCGGTACTACGCCGACGAGGGGAACCAGAATACGCGCGGGATGATCTACCTCTTTTCGAAGGTCCTCCTCGAAATGCAGGACCAGACAAACCTGATCACCCATGGGGATATTGATGGGATCGAGTTCGAGGGTGAGCTCTCCAAGATCAACTACGAGCGGCTCAACGCCGCGACCGGCGACATCAAGAGTCGCGTCGATGAAGACGATGTTCCGCACGGGCGTCGCATCCTCAACACCATCCTTCTCTACTCGCTGAAGCCGAGTGAAGGAGAGGGCGCTGAGGTCTCGGAGATCGTGATGGGAGCGTATCAGACAGGTGACCTCGTCTCCGACGTCGTGCTCAATCTTGAACGCCTCCACGGCGTCGCGTGGCATCTCCACAAGCTGAACGGGAAGTACGCCATCCGAGACCGACAGAACCCGAACGCACTCATTCGGAACGCCGCCGTCGATGTGTCCGAGAGATCGGCGAAGGCCGAAATCGCCGACTTCATCACCGACATCTTCGGGCCGAACGCGTCTCCCGTTGGCTTCCGGACTGACGATATCCGGGACGTCCCGGACAACCGCGACATCAAGCTCGCCGTGAAGGACGACCAGTGGACACAGGAAGAGGTCGAGCGCGTCATCACGAACGATAGTCGCGGACGAGAGTGGCGGAACACGCTCGTGTTCGTACAGCCGTCCGGCGACAAGGCGATCGAATCCGGAACTCGGTACATCGACAAGGCACGGTACATCGAAGGTGCTCGGCAAGTCCTCGCCGACGAATCCCTCGACGACGAGATCCGTGAGTCGATTCAGTCGATGAAGGACCAAGAGATTAGCGAGCTCCGCGAAGAGCTACAGCTGCTCTACGGAGAGGTTCTCGACGGCGACAACCTGCTCCAAGAGTTCGACCTCGTGGCACCGATGGACCTCGATGTCTACGTGGATGATGGGCCGGAGCTCGACGCCTCGAACATTGCGGACTCCGCAGCGGCGGACCCCTTCGACCTACAGTCGGAGGTGTGGCCCATCGTCTCTGACTTGATGGAACGTCGCGGCGAGATTTCGGTCGAGGACGTGTACGAACAGTTCCTCCGTGATCCCGAACTCCCGATCCCAGGCAGCGCGAACGACGTGTTGAACGCGACGGTAGAAGCCCTCGATGGGAAGCCGGTATTGGCTCGTGACTCCGGCGGGTTCCGTGACGACCTCTCCGGGAGCTCACTTGACACCGTCCTAGTCCGGAAGGAGGACGTGGAAGTGTGGGGTGTCGACGACGTCGAACAGGAACTCCGCAAGCGGTTCGGAAGCGGAACGACGGCGCTCGACATCGGCGACTTCGAGTTGGATCTGGTCGAAGATGGCGAGGTCTGGCTCGACGGCGACAGCCACGATGTGGTGATGCGTGCCATCGGGCGGCTGAACCGCGAAGATCAGTATGTGGTTGTTCGAGGTAACGAGATTCTCGACAAGCCGCAGTCGGACGCGACGCTTCGAGACGTCGGAAGTGCGACGACCATTGGCGGTTCGTATCTCGCTGAGCGTATCGAAGAGGCAATTGAGGACGAGGGATACGCGAACCTCGAAACGATCATCGGAGAGGTTCGCGCGGACGAATCGGTGTTCCTCCCGCCGAACGAAACCGAGACGGCAGCCCGCGAGGCAGTGAACGAATTCCTCATCGACGGGTACGTGCTCGAAGCAGGCGGACGGTACTTAGACTCTCTCGGCGACCGGAACCCGATGGCGGTGAAGATCGTTCCGACGGTCTCCGACCGGATCGGCGAACAGATTCTCGACCATCTAGACGATCTTGATACCGGTGACCAGTTCTCCGTGAGCAAGGTCGCCGACCGGTTCGACAGCACTGTCACCGAAGACATGGTGCAGACGTTCCTGCTACAGAACCTCGGTCGTGAAGAGGATCCGGTGTACGTCGTCGGGCCCACGGGCTCCGAGAAAGCGTCCGATTGGGTCCCTGGGTATCCGTTCCGGATTCCCGATGTCGGCTCTGAGACGTGGCGGTTCGAGTACAACGGCGACGATGTCGCTGCCATGCGTAAGAAGTGGCGACGGGATCATCAGACTGGGACCGTGGAGTACGGCGACGTCACGTTCATGCTTCCGGACCGAGAGGGTGTTCCCAGCGCGCTTCAGGGGACGGCCGACATCGAACGGTCACAAGTGAGTCTGACGCTCCGATCCGAGCAGGACTACACCAAAGTACAGGATTTGTTCGAGCGAATGCCCGACGAAGCGTCGAGTCTGAAAGTCGAAATCAGTTTCCAAAAGTAGGGAACCGTTGCTTTTCCTGATAGCGTTTAATTATACTATATTCGACTAGCGTCTCAGTCAGATAATTATCGCATCGCACGCCTACCCAATGAGAACACAAATAGTGCCAAAAGGATAGAACCGATGAGCGATTGGCTCAGAACAAAGAATTTCTCTATACCCGATATATTGTAACTACCATCACCGAGTGTTACAAAAGTCACTCCACTAAAATAGACACCTTCACCAGCAACTGATAGAACTTCTTGCCAATACGCCCCAGTCGATCGGAGCTTATTTTCTGATACCCATTCCCAACTTGGATAAGCTAATTGACTTTGCTCCCCATCAATTCCCAAAAAGGGGTAGAGGAGAAATCCTGGTAGCAGTCCCACTAACCCGACCCAAAAGAATATCTTCCAAAGTCGTTCACCGTATCCGCTTGTTAGGTCAAAAGACTCGTTTGAAACGTATGCGCCAGCATTCTTAATATACTTCTTTTTACTCGTAACCTCCCAACGATTAGGAGTGAAAACGGAAAGAACAGCACTACGTCTGGGGCTACCTCTTTCCCCGCCTAATGACTGAAGATATCTCTTTTTCTTATATCTCATCTCTTTTACAAGAAATTCTGATCCACTTATTCCTTCACCAACATAGTCTGAACCAGTCCGAGCTCTCAAATAGGTTATTTCTAGATCTCTAATAGAATCTGGGTCATTGAATCTGTATTTATACTCACCGACCGTGGCGATATTAGGCTTGTCAAATTTATGAATATTCCAATCCACTTGTTCAAATTGGTCTCGATGAGAATCAAAGTCGAATCCGGTGTATATTGTCTTGTAGAACCGATAATAGTCTAATATTTGACTGTTATTTCTTGTTTCATAATCTGTTGGATTATCCGATATTATGCTAACATTTCCGATTTTACTATCAGTCAGGTCATAATATATCGCACTCTCATCTGATTGTAGCAACTCTCCACCGTCAATAACTGTTTTTCTGAGAGAAATATATGGATTATTATACACCTCTGTGTTAATTTTCTTCATTCGTAATTCAGAAGTGAATTTTGAACCATCAAAACACAACGAATCTATTAGCTCGTTTGATTCGATATCCTCTAATTCATTATCTCCGATATACTCAATATCTATATACTTTTTACTGATATCTGATTTACAATAGCCTTCAGAATGTCTGTGATCTCTTGTTGCCTTGACAACATCTATATTTTGTTTAGATATGTTATATAACTGAATGTCAGCAAATGATGTTTCCCTATTAAACCGACAATTCCTGAAAAAACCTCCATTTAAAAATGATACATCTCTAAAATAACACTTATCCTCAAAATTGGATTCATCGAATGCCGCCACTTGATGAAAATCACAGGACATGTCCCATAGGGCGAAAACATCATTTGATCTGTAATATGCTGCACCTCGATGAGTAACTCCTTCCCAGTGTGAATATCCGAGAAATTGATTTCCCGTTAAATTTGTATCGCTAAAGATATCGAAATCAATAAAATGAACTTCACTCTCAAATCGAGAATCACCAATAATCAAGCTGTCAACAGAAAAGTTTTCAAATCTAATGGGAACCGAAAAAACAACATTTTCTATCTCAATACTACCAATAATCTCGATATTATCTAAGACAATTGGTTCATTATGCTTGCTTCCCAGGGTTTTGTGTGAGATCTCTATATTATGAAATTTAGAACCGGAAAAGTCGTTACTTGAATTTGGATCATTGATTTCTTTTATGAATTCATTGGTAACCTCTTCTTCTCTTTTTTCATCAGTAGATAAATGGAATATACAAAACTTATGCTCTCCATTTTTACATTCTCGATTACAGCCTTCGTGCCCGCAATCGACCATAATTAATTCTATTGAACACTGTTATTGGGTTTATTAATTCCGATGTTTGAAACAGGTTACCGACTCAAAATTGCTGAATACTACAGGTAGTGACTACACCGAGGGGAGGGTGTACTGATAAGAGGTGGATTGTCAACCGTCTAGTGTCCAAACCACATCCGCTGCGATATTTGCTAGCCGTTCGCTCCGTTCCTCGATCTCAGAGATGTCCCACTTGTTTCGGTCCTGAAGCTCATGAGTCATCTTAAACTCGGTCTTTTCTTCGGTGTAGTATCTCTGTTTCCGGTTAAATGACCGATTCGAGGCACGAATGTTGGGATCCTCCTCCAACAGTGTGAGGTTCCCAATTCTTTTCTTGAAGTCGTCGTGCTCGTCGTCACTGATGCCGAACGGCTCTAACCAGAGCTTAGTGAGGTTCTTCCCAGGTCGCTCGGGTAGAATGTGTTCGATATGGACCTGGTAGCGGCTTTCGACGACCTCCTTGCCACCATGACCGAAGTGTTCCTCTTCGATCTTGCTGAGAATGTATTTCGTCCGATCACTCCGTGAGAAGTCTTCCTGTACGAAGTGCCGTTTGAATTGCTCATCACTGGGGAGCCTCCCCTCTGACTGCAAATACTCATCCATATACTGTAATGGATCTTCTGCGTCGAATGCATTCTGTGCTAGATGATTGAAGATCGTGTCGTGAGGGCCGGTATTACGATCACAAATCTGGCGGCGAATGAGAAGTGCATTGGAGCGACGAATGATCTCCTTCAGTAGGTCCACATCATCGGTTTCAGAAAAGGCTCTGAGGAAGAGTGTAAACGGGGTGATAGAGACGATCTGTGCGTCTCGAAGTAACCTGTTGATCTCGGAGTTCTCGCTGTCGCTGAAATCACTGATATCCTGCTGAATGAGCTCCCGGAAGAGGTCAGACTTCTCACGAACATCTTCGAGCAGCGTCTCGATGTCATCGGTTTCGTTGACCGTGTCAATGAACGTCGGGTCGTATAGTTTGCTTTTCGTGATCTTCTGATTGATTCCGAGAAGGCGTGAAGACATGAAATACTGCCGGAAGAACGTCTCTCCCGAGTCATGGATTCCGGACAGGCTGTCGATATTCATGATAATGTCACCCCAGAGGTCTTCTACACGGTCCTCGTCCGTATCATCTCTATCTGAAGCCCTCATGAGGAGGTAGTTCTTCATCAAATCGATCGGCGAGAGGGAGAGCCCGCGATTGTTCATGGTTTCAAACAGCTGGTAGGCCTCAGAGTGACCCTTTGCTGTGATCGAGACGTAAATCAAGTCATCAAGAATCCGGTCATGGAGTGTTTTGACCTCGCCCAAGTCATCACACTCCGTGTCAAGTCGGTCGCGGAAAAATTCGTAAGCGGACTCAATTTTGCCGTTTTCGATCTCGCCGATATAGCCGTTGATGAGACTCTCGTAACTTTCCTTGTCCAAGTTCCCGAGGGTTAGGCGCATTCCCTTTCGTTGACCGTCTCGATCAACCACCCACAGCGCTTCATTAATGCTCTCGACGCGTTGCTCGGTGGCATCTTCATCGTAATTCTCTTTCAGATGATCCCGAATTGCACAGAGAAGTATCGAGACAGTCGTGATCCGTTGTTGTCCATCGACAATATCGACCTCATTCGTTCCACCTGCGACGTGAGTCTCGGACATGAACACGATAGTTCCGAAGAAGTGGCTGCCACCGGGTGGAATATCGTTGAGGTCACGCCAGAGATCTGCAAACTGCTCGTCTTCCCACGAATACCGTCGCTGGTAGGAGGGAATCTTCAGTCGCTCGTTCTGACTGTAGAGATCACCCATCTCCTTCGGGTGGATCTGTTCAGCTATCTGCATGTTATCTCCTCGTGGAGGGGCGACCGACATAAGCACTCAGGTGATGTCTGCGCCGGCGTCGTGGCTCGGCGATCGAGAACGCACACTTATGAGGCTCCTGGGTAATTCCTTTCACATACTGAATCATGTCTGAGCAATCTGGGTCCTCGCAGGAGCGGCACGAGCGGACGGAACTCCCCATCGAGCGGGGGTTCCCGATCGAGCGCGTGAACGAGATTGCCGAGAAGGAGGGTCGGGCAAAGATGCACTATCGTCCTATTTACACGATGCACAAGTGGTGGGCACGACGTCTGGGCTGTGTCTTCCGTGCTATTTCTCTCTACACCCTTCTCGACGATCCGGAGAAGGTCTCGGTTTATGAGCCGGGCCACGAAGGTGAGACGCTCGCGGCTTATGGCGACGACGCTGAAGGAGAGTCTGATCTCGATATCGCCTCACTGCTCGAACGCGTAGATATGACAGACCCGGAGAGCCTCTGGGAACTCTACCCGAAGGATGTCCGCGTAGAAGACAAAAAGATTCTCGACCCGTTCATGGGCGGCGGCACATCGCTTGTCGAAGCATCACGTTTTGGCGCGGAGGTCATCGGTAACGACTTGAATCCCGTTGCCTGGTTCGTCACAAAAAAACAACTCGAAGCTGGCCAAACTGATGTCGAAGAGCTTGAGGAAGCCTTTCAACAGGTGAGGAAAGACGTTGCCGACGACATCACGCAGTATTACAAGACACCCTGTCCGAACGGTGACCACAACGCCGATGTGATGTACAACTTCTGGGTGAACGAGTTGGATTGTACTTCTTGTGGCTCAACAGTTTCTCTGTTTCAGGATTACAGGGTTGCAAAAGGGCGGTATGAAAATAGCGACAAGTACAACGTCTTATGTCCGTGTTGTGACTCGGTGACTTTGGTTTCCGATTGGAAAAGTGAGTCAACCTGCGATGCGTGCGGTAATTCTTTTACTCCCTCTGAAGGAAACATTGAAAGTGGATATGTGTGTAAAGATTGTGGACAAAAGTACAATATTCTTGATGGTGTAAAGGAACAGTCTGGGTATGATCGGCGACTCTATGCAGTAGAGTACTATTGTCCGACATGCGATGAAGCAGGTCTAGAGAAATCGAGTGTGAAGGGCTACAAGGCCGCTTCACAAGCTGATCGAGAGATATATGAAGAGGCAGCAAGCGAGTGGTCAGATTCGGATGAGCTCAGAGAATTTGTACCTAGCGAGGAGATCCCTGAAGGCATAAAGACAGATAGTACCCTGTTTGAAGGTAGTATTGGGGGCGGACACAATATTTTGCGTCATGGGTTCACAAAGTGGACCGATATGTTTAATAAAAGACAATTATTCTGCTTATCTAGCTTGCTATCTGCGATTGATAGTGTTGAGAACCCATCTATCAAAGAATATCTGCTCCTAGCGTTTTCTGAATCCCTGAATTTCAACTGTATGTTAACACCATATCAGGAAGGGCGGAATCATACTAATCATCTTTTCAAGTCAAACTCTTTTGACCCACCTCACAAAATATCGGAAGGAAACCTATGGGGCACTGAATACGGAATTGGTACCTATCAGGCAACCTTTGAAGGGGTGATTAATGGAATCAAGTACGCCAATAGTCCCACAGAGAGGTATATTCAAGACGGTGAAACGGTAGAATCGCCCCACTTCGATCAGCCAATCGGATCGAATTCTGAAGTGTACCAAGGCGATATGCGTGACTTGGGAGGAATCGAAGAATATGACGCAATTATAACTGACCCTCCATACTACGATAATGTGATCTATTCGGAATTATCTGACTACTATTATGTATGGCAACGAATCCTGTTGAAGGACAAATATGACGGGTTTATGCCTGAGAAGACCCCCCGTAGCGAGAGTATCGTCGCTAATCCTGCAGTTAAGAAAGGGTCACAAGAGTTTGAAGATGAAATAAGACAAGCTTTCAACACAATATCAAAATCTCTCAAGAAGGATGGTGTACTAGTATTCACCTACCATCACAGTGATATTGAGTCTTGGGGGGAGCTACTGGGAGCATTATGTGACGTAGGGTTCGAAGTCACCGCAACCTATCCGGTTTCAGCAGACACTCACAAATTCTTCGAAGGAGAAGCCGTTTCATTCGATATTATAATAGTTGCTAGGCCAATAAAATCGCAGGACAGGACCTCGTGGAAATCTCTCCGCCGAGAGATCTATCGCACGGCCCGCCGCACTCGCAAGCAACTCGAAGAGAACCGCGACCTCTCCCGTGGCGACATCGGTGTAATGGAGATGGGTGCGTGTTTCCGCGAGTACTCCAAACACCACGGGAAGGTTCAGCGCGACGGTGAGATCATGTCCGCGAAGGAAGTTGTCCAAGAGATATACGGCATTATTCAGGAGGCCAGTGACATCGGCGTCGAGGACGTATTTATCGACCTCCTCGATGGTCCCGACCCGTCTTTCGACGACGTCAACAAACTATGCCGTGGCACCAACGCCACCCCTGAGGAGCTCAAGGAGATGTGCCTGTACAACACCGACGACGGCTTCGAACTCGGGACGTGGGACAACGAGAAGCGCCAGGCGTACATCCAAGAGCGGACCAACGGCAACGGCGACGAGCACCTCTCGAACCTCGACAAGCTCCACTTCCTTCGGTATCGGTACGAAAAAGGACAGGCTGTCCAAAACTACGTGGACAAGTGGGGCGTCGATGATGATCTGCGCGAGCTCGCCGGACGGCTCGCGGACGTGACCGGCGACGACACGTACACACGCGTGCTCGGCGATCGAGATATCACGAGTTACTGAGTACAGTCACTTACCCTCGCTCGTCACTTCAGTACTGCTCGATCACACCCGACTACCGAGATTTATCAGCCGCTCCTCCATGGAATACGTATGTCTGCCCACATCGAGACTGCTGTCGGCGTTGATGCATGTCCCATCGGCTGGCTTGCGACGATATTCGACACCAATGGTATCAGGACCAAGGCATACGAGGCGTTTGGGGAACTGCGCCGAGTCTACAACGACGCAGATCGCATCCTGGTAGACATCCCTATTGGATTTCCGAACGATGAGCGACGTCGATGTGATGAGGACGCACGTGAACTTCTCGGCAGTCGAGGATCATCTGTGTTCTACCCGCCATGCCGGGCCGCAGCGGAACAGGGTGCCTATGCAGAGGCGAGTAAGGCACACAAGGAACAAATCGGTCACGGTCTCTCTCAGCAGGCATACAGTATCAGTGAGAAAATCTTGGAGGTTACTGACGCGGTTGGAGAGGAGTATGAGGGTGTCGTCCGCGAGGCACACCCCGAACTCTGCTTTGCTGTACTGAACGGACAACCGATCGCCTACTCAAAATCGACTGATTGGGGTCGTGGCCTCCGAATGAAACTACTTGAAGACGAACTTGATCGCGCCGAGGAACACTATCTACATGTGCGAGACGAGTATCTTCTCAAAGAGGTTCGAAGGGATGACATCCTTGATTCGATGGTTCTTGCGGTTGCGGGACAGGATCCGAGCCCAGTGACTGTGCCTTCAGACCCACTGCCAACGGAACCACGGATCTACTATTCCGAGTTTCACGTTCCGAAATATGAGAAGGTATAATTCGATAAACGCGTCCTTAGCACCGTTGTATTCAATGCTAACTGCCTCTCGCCCGGATGGTGCCAGAAATTAGAGCGAATACCGCTTGTACTACTGGGAATCATCGGGATTGTATCGAATTTCGATCCCGAGGTGGTCGAATAACCAGACCGTTCCTGCGACAAGGCCACCTGTGAGGAGAAACATTACTGCGGTCATGCTGAACAAGAGCGTGGCCTGTAACAGTAGCTCAAAATCCACGAAATAGAATGAGAACCCGTAATTGGTAAACAATATTGCTGCTGTGCTAGAAACGACCGTCACGATACCCAGCAGAATTCCGATCACAATCAGCTGTAAGCTAAGCCGTTCCTGTATCAATTTTAAAATCGGGTATTGAACAGAAGCCGGCTCTTCGACTTCAGCTTCGAGCCACCACAAACGGGTTCTTCCTGGTTTTCGAGTACCTACCACTCCTTGATCTCGTAGGTCTTTCAGACGCCGCTCCACTTGGCGACGACCGAGATCAACGTGTTCGACGATTTCAGGGGTCGTCAGAATCCGGTGATCCTCCTTTGCAAACGCATAGAGTATCCCTTCGTTTCGTTCTTTCAGATACGGGTCGATATCCTCCGGGCCACTCTCAGAAGTCGAATTATCCATGATGTCCTTGTCCGGACATGGTCATTTCTTTGCCCAGTTCGGATGTGTCCACGTCCAAATAGAGAAATCCACGAGCCTTTATAATTTCCTGGCAGCCCGGGCTGTAATCGCCATGTGTTTGGCTCAAATCGACGAAGGACACACGGACAGTAACGCGAATGAGGAGGTGGCATAGCCGATGAGTGAAGAGCCACTAGCGATTGGTGCTGGCCTCCTGCTCTCCGGGATCGTGTTGAATATGGCACACCCGACCGTAGTGGAATTGACGGGTATCTCGATCAGTGGATGGGGCTGGTTATTGATCCTTGTCGGTGTCGCAGTAATCGGAGTTCGGCTATTAGCGATGATGGGGCAGTAGATATCGGTCATGACCGGGTGGGTTGTCTCTTTCACAACCTCCCCGCTCATCAGCAACCCTATTCTTTTGCGTCTCTCATGTGACTACTGATAGGATGGTCGAGCAACTCACCGCAAACCTGATGGAAGCGTTCATTTATGGTTTGATAGCTGCATCAATTAGTGGTTTCATTTTCGAGAGCGGAGACAGCTATACAAAGACCGCGTGGTCAGGAAACGAATTTGCGGGCAAGATCGAAGCGCTCCCGTTCTTCCTTACCACGTTCTTTCTCGGGCTGTTCATCAAGTACGGGGAGGGGATGATCGGTGCAGAAATCACAGCCCTCACTCAGAGTTTTGTAGCTGGTCAACGGGTAGGCCTGATTTTGATCGCTGGCATGATCGCGTTCAATGCCTCAATAGACAATTTCCGCTACGCAGACCTGAAATCGATCATGGTGATGGGAGTTGGCGGGATGCTCTTCCTCCGGCCAGAAATTATCTATGTCGTTGTATGATCGGCTTTCGGTTGGATAGATTTGTTGACCCTCAATGGCGTTGAAATATCCGCTCGTTGAACCTGTGAATTGAATCAAAGAGACCTACAACTGAGACTCGATTTGTTTGAGATCTTCTGCGAAGCGAGCGATCTCGGTCTCCTTCTCACCAGGACCATCGTAAACCTGCTTTACTCGCTGCTCAATGTTAGATTCTGTGCGGTTTGACACGTTAGCAACATTTCGAATTGCCCGCCGTGCTCGGTCAACTTCTACGGGAAGTTTCTCTGTTCTTCTCTGGGCGTGGAGCGGAACCGGGTCAAGATCGAGGAATTCGGCAACAACCTGGTCTCTGTAATCACTGGCTAGCGCAAACCGGTCGAAGATTTCGTCGGTTGCCTCCGCTTGTTCGTCCGTAAGCGGTCGATCCGAATTATTGATGAACTCGTCTAGTCCCATATGATACCACTAGGAGGGGTGTTCTAATAGAGCATGATGGATAGTTTGCCGATTGCTGACAGCAGTATTCAGCATACTATGGAAAACGCATTTATACTGCTTCCTGATTGATTGTCCAAACTCATCGCACAGAGTCTGATACCCCGTCTGAGAGTAGTAGGGTGTATCTTCATAGCGATTGTTGGATGACTCTTTTCGATAATAGTCTGTGTGAAGAGTAGATATACAACCATATGATTAGGGGAATTTGTCAGGTCAAGCGACAGCATCCCGTTTTTTATCCTGTGGAATTATAAGTCAACTAATGGCAGGACCCGGACGGATCCCCGGACGCTACAATCTCGTCATCAAAGGCACGTACGACACCTTCGATCACCGAATGCCAGTAAAAGAGTTCATCAATCGGTTACAGAATAACGACGTCCCGGACGAGATCTCTGTAATCGGACTCGAAGAGGCTCTCTCGGACGACGAGCTACGAACCAACCTCAAGAAGGCGATGGATCGACGAGCAAACGATTTAGAGTACCAGAATCCGACGGTTCAGTTCATCCTCGAAGGGTCCTTCCATCGGCAAGGGAAAACGTACGACCTCCGCTACGATGACCAGCTCCACTCCCTACAGGACGTGTTTGGGGCGCAACTTGAACGAGAAGGAGATGGAGACTGGCTCGTTACGCCCTTCTGAGTCTCCCGCTTAGAGAAGTTTCAGTGGTCTTTCCTTCTCGACTTCTCCTGTATCTCGCTTGAGGAAGTAGAGGTCGATCCAATCTTCACGATCTTCCTCGTAGAAGACAGGGAGACAGGTCCACGTGTACTCGTTCCGACGTTCACACCGAGCCTCAATCTGGTCTCTTGTCCAATCCCCGTCGTGCTCTAGGTCGTATCGGTTCCGAACGTTGTACGAGTGCTCGTCGGCGGCCGCCTTGACCACCCGAAGCGAGAAGTCTCGGAGGTCTTGGAACGTGAAGGGCCCATTCATATCGGCAGCCTTGCTGAGGTCGCTCTCGCCTACCCCATCCAAACACAGCTTTTTCTCCGCAATGGCATAGAACGGTTCGAGTTCCGGGTGGATCTCTGTAAGAACATCTTGGAGGTACTCGTGTACGACTTCGTCGTATTTGTCGAGCGAGAAGTTGCCCGTCGGAGAGATTATCTCCAACTCTGCGCCAGTCTGCGTAACTCGACGGCGTCGCGGTTCGAGCAACGGACACAAGAACGCGAGTCTGTCGGCATGGAGGAGATAGGCGTAGCTGAACAGTCGTGAACGTGACGGGGACTCTTTGACCGGGTCGTGCCCTTCCGCGTAGTACTTCGAGTCGAGGACAGCGATCGTCTCTTCGCCTTCTTGAAGCGCGTGGTCTGGTTCGTGGTATATCTGATTCTCTCCCTCAAACGGATTGACTGACGGCGACGACGTGGGTTTGACGTTGGCGACCGAATCGAAGTGGTCGTAGGACTTGATATAGGCGAGTTCACGTTCGATCACCACCTGGGAGTACTGCTCGAACAGCGACTCCATGTTCAAGACGTAGTCCACGACGAGTTCCCGAGGCCCGTCTTTGAGTTGCTGGCCAAGCGACGACGACAACACAGCCTTTGCGACGTCGAACGCCTTCCGGTAGTACTGGCGTTGCTTCGGGAGATCACCGAGTGTGATGCGTCGATACTCGTCGATGCGGCCCAGTCCGCTGTCAACACCCATTCCCTCCAACCGTTCGACCTCTCGATGAACTTCCGAGAAGATACGGTCGTAACCGGGATGGTCGTACTCCGAGGCGTTTTGTCGGAACAGTCGGAGCAGCGTCTTTCCTGCGTAGTGGAGCAGCGAGTTTGCGGCGTTGTCGTACTCCGTCTCGTTGCGGATCCAATTCGGCTCGACAGTCCCACGGGCGTGATTCAACAGGGTTTGTTCGACGTCAATCTCTCCTCGTCCTTCGAGGCTGTTGGTCCGCCGCAAGATTAGGTCTCGAATGTACCCGTTGCGTTGGATCGTCTCAAGTCCCTCCAAGTAGTTAATCGCCATCACGACGAGTACGTCTTCAAGTTCGATATCGTCGGAGAGGAAGTCCTGAAGCGGAATTCCGTGGTAGTCGATCGACCGGTTCTGATCGTACACCGCCAGGAGCATGTCGAATATCGGGCCCCAGTCAATCTTCGGGGTAATCGTGACCTTCGACGACGGGGTCAGGCTCACTGCCCCAACGATATCGGTCGCAGAGACGTGGATGGCGTCGCCGTCGTCGCCCTCCACAGTTACCGTGATAACGTCGTACTGCTGGTCGGAGTCGAGAGCATCCTGGCGCTTCGTGAACACACCGGGGCTCTCTCGCGTGAAGGACGCGCGACGAAGCTGATCAGTGATGGACGATGGACAGTTCTCTATCCGAATCTCCCCCCGCTCAGGGACGTCGAACGTATCCCGCCCGTACTGATAGACTTCGTCGACGGCACTCATTACTCGTAGGAACCCATCTGGCGTCGCTCCTGTTCAAGTTCACGTTCGGCGAGTTCAGCAGCCGGGGAGAGGTCGAATTCCTCGAACTCATCATTCAGCGCCCGGTAGTGTTCCGCGATTCGTTCCACCTGCGGGAATGCCGCGGAGTTCAACAACCGGGGAACGATGTAGGTCCGGAAGGCTTGTCCGACCGAATCGGTCTGGTCGTACTCGTACTCCCCGCCTTCTCGGCAAGCGACGCCGACGAAGACGGCGACGTCGCGGTAATGCATCGGACCGAACCGCATGATAGCACCCTGAGCGGTGGACTCGTTGCCGTGGTTGATTCCCTCGTAGTCTCGCTCAAAGAGACGAAGCAACTCGGCGTCGTCGATGTCAGTCTGTCCCGAAACGTGCGTGTCGAGCCAATCTTTGAACAGCTGCCGCCGCTTGTCTTCCTCGTACTCATCCAACTCGATCATGGCGAACCGGCGGGTAATCGCGTTGTCGAGTTCGTTCACCGTCCGGTCCGACATGTTCATCGTACAGATTATGTTCACCCGCTCGTCGAGTTCGATGGTCTCTCCCTCATCAGTCTCGAAAATCGTCTGGTGCGGGTTCTCGATCGCAGTGTAGAGCGGTCCGAATATCTTCGAAATGTCTGCTCGGGTGATCTCATCGAGGATGACTCCGTATTCGACATCGAACCGGCGAGCTCGCTGAACACCCTCCGAGACACAGCCGAGCTTGGTCCGGTAGCTAAGTGACTCACCGGTGTAGTCGGGACTGATTCCGCCGATAATGTCCGAGGGTGTCCACGAGGGCGTCGCGGTGTGGAGTGAGTATCCGATTCCCGTTTCACGAGCCAACTGCTTCGCAAACGTCGTCTTCCCAGTCCCAGTCGGTCCGTAGAGCACGACGGGCTTCCCGGCTTCGAGGGCGACCTTGGCGTTTCGCACGACATCTTCGGGGACGAGGATGTCGTCAGGTGTCTCATCACCGCGAAGACTGACGAGGCGTTTCAATCGATCTGATGCGAGACGTGATTCTAAAACTGCCTGCCGAACGTTTCCCAGACCGCGTTTCCCATCGTGGGCCTTGTCGAGTTCTTGCTCCTCAATGAGGTATAGGAGGACTTCCTCATTCTCAGCGTTCTCGATCGCTTCAACAACATCGTCCTCAACACGCCGAAGAATGTTGATCTCTTCTTTAGCCTGTTCAAGCGTGTAAGTGTCGTCCGACGAATTACCCATTTTCAGATAGGTACAGACGAGGCCATATAAAATCCGTCTCAAACTTGTATATGATATTCTGCCATGTTGGCCATATTTCAGTAGATGTGCGGAATATAAGATACATGCTTTGTGAAATCCTCACCTGGTGATACATCTGACTCGGCTTCGGTCAGTACAGAGAAAGCAGAGCCCAATCTAAGTTATTCGAATCGTTGGTCCGTCGGGGAGAGGTCGAGTAACGACGTGTACCGATCGCGTTCCTCGTCGAGAACGAATTCGTTGGCAAGCACCCGCCTGAACAGTGTAATCGCTGCCTCGTAATCCGTGAAGACATTATCAAAAGGCATGTCGTCCCGTTCGTTGTGTAACACGAAATTCCGTGAGTTAGAGTAAAAGTACTCTTTGGTCCCATTTGACGTATCCTCGAACGTTTCAGAGAACGCAGCAAGATCATTCACATCAACATCAAGCGACGTGACTAAATTCCGGATCTTGTCAGCTGTGGCGCTCCCCACAGTCTCGTCGTGCGCTGCGTACCGTTCAGCCAGAACTTCCATCCCGGCCGCAATCGACGCGATCCGAGCATCCACCGTCCGATCACTCAGCATCGCATCGAGATACCACGAAATACACCGTTGGTACCGGTACTGTTCCGCTCTCTCAACAAACCGGTCATATCCGTGATCAAGGAACACTCGCACGTCGTTCGCACCGTCAATCCGACCACCAGAGAAAGCATGACCAATATCATCACGCCACGTTGTCATCCACCGTTCGTATGTCCATGGCACTGTGTCACCGTCAACCGCAGTGATTCGAGCTCGAACCGGCGCAGGGAATACTCCTTGAACGAACGCTATCAACCATATCGCGGGTTGAAGAGTACACGATGCGTGATCGAGTTGAATGTCTACCGGACCGTTAACCAAGTGTGTTAGCGTAACCGTCGCAGTGCGAAGTGACCGCCTGTATTCTTTGATTTGCTGTATTCGCTCTTCGAATCCGTCCACTCGGTGTGATTGAATCGAGAACTCATCACGTTCCAAAAGCGGTGTGTCGTCCGATTGCGGGAACCACGTATTTGGAGCACGGAAATTCAGCATATCAAACTCGATCGTGACATCTTCACCGACAAACGCGTTGTCCGGAGCTGAATCGAACACAACAACAGACGGCGTGATCCCTGTTACTCGGGCAGTCTCGTCCCTCCCGTCAAATTCCGTCGATGTAATTACTTTTTCCAACGTTACCGGGACGCCGTCACGAGTCTCTCCATGGAATTCATCGTATTGGGGGGGTTGAGAACCGATTACCTGCCCGAAGGATTCTTCGACCGTCTCTGACGGCTCTACATCACCGGTCACGTCACCAGTAATGCCACCGGATTCGGTCAGCGACAGGTCAACAACACCACTCTCACCGTCCGTGTCATTGTCGAGAAGCACGGATTCGGTCGTGATAACGTCGTTGAACATGAGTATTGATTACTACGTGGATACTCTCGGGGTTGTAAATAAACTAAGTTCTGAGAGTGTGTCACGCCAATGCCTCACGATATTTTATCGGTGGTCGATTGAATTAACCGGTCAGGAAGCAGTCTTCAACGACCAGTCGTTTCGTGTGAGAATATGTATGAACAATCGATTTCAACAAAGCCCACCTTTCCTAACTCTCGATCACATTGTTTTCTCCGGAATTTGAGACAGTGACAGGATGAGAATGTTGGTAGATCACCCATACAATTCCAATTAAACCCAGGAATAGCCCAATTCTTTATCACAAACAGGATATAAATTGATAGTACGAAGAGGGGGGCGCGCCGAAAGACTCCTCAGACACGACTAATACAGAACCGAATTCGAAACCAACCGACGCAAACGAGATACAACACGATGACACGAACTCAAGCGAGTGATAGTAGCACAGAAACGACAACCAATGATGACACAATAACACGACCCAAGAGCGACCGCCAGCGAGCTCTCGAAAAAATGGAATCGATCAAGGTCAACCTCAACGATGTCATCAATACTCTAAGGAAAAACAATCAGAACGAACCTCGACGGGGAAAACACGTTCTGCGAGTAACCCCGCCGTACAGCGACGTGAGCACGGCACAAACACACTTCTCTGAGAGAGGACGCCACTACGTAGGCGATGCACCGTACCCGATCCATATTAGTCCGGAATGCTTCGTAACGGGCGACCAGGAAGGGTACGCGTCGTATAAGTGGAAATCTCAGTACAATTTCCCCAGCGAACACGAATCAAAATCGATCTACGAGAATGAGGCGGACGATGGAGTTGAATGGGAAGACTGGTGGCAGGAATCGATCGAGATGTGGGAGCGCGAAATCCGACATGCGATCGGGAACACAGACACAATCTCTTTCCGTCCTGACGAGGTCGATGATGACGCTATTAACATCCCCATCGAGATTGTAGGGTAACCGCTCAAAACTCTCTTTACCTTTCCCACGCTAACGCTTCATTATTCCGACTCTGGTAGCGGATTTCAATATATCAACTATCTGATAGTCTTTTACGACCAGCTGCCCTCACATTCCTTAGTGGGTGGTCTACCTCAATTGTGCTTGTAGTCACGCTGCTCGGTGGATTTAGATTCACAATACTTGCGATACTCACCCGTCTCCGATAATCTATACAGATTGGAAGGGATCCACAGAATGTACACGGACACTAGGTCGTGTACAACTGTATGCGGGTGTCTAGTTTTATGCGTATTGATCACATATTCACTCATGTAGATGAAAAAGGCAAGATCGATGTGTCCGATATTCCCCCATTCTAGGATAGAATCGGGGATATCAGACACGATCGTGTGTGCGAATTTGGCGGTTCTGCATGAACTGTCGGGCGGTCTCTCGGGAAAGCGGACACCCACCCACCCGAGTATATCCGAGCGAACGGCGCAGATGCAATTGCAACAATGACAGACACAGACGAACTTCCACAGCTGCTAGACGAGGAACCGCGCGGGAAATTAGAAGTCGCGCGTGAGCTCGTGGATATCGCGCTCGAAGAGGCACCAGACGATACAAAACCGGTTCGAGCGACAAAGTTCGTCGCGCTCGCAGCGATTGAGCGTGGTGAATACGTCCCAGACGGCGCGTGGGAGCTCGCACGCAAAACGACCGCGAAGTCGCTCAGCGACTACGCATCAGGCTACTAACAATGCGAATGCAAGCACACGACGTCGAAGACGGGTATCGAGTATGGTTGAGTGGCGATGAAATCGACGAGCTCCTCGAAAAGCTACAGGAGCGAGGTGGGTCGATGCACAAGATGGCGGGTAGGCTTGGTGTGCACGGTGGCCTCAGACGAGACGAGGCGAGCAAGTCGCGCCCGATTGATGTCGTCGAAGGCACACGCGACGATACTGTGCTCCGAGTGTGGGAGGACCAGACGAAGGGAGACAAGTACAGAGAGACACCAATCCCCGACGAGCTAGCTACTCAGATGAACATGATTCCCGAGCTCAAGGATCAAGACGTCGACGACCCAGTCTTGGGTGTCACGGGCAAAACGCTCAATCGGTGGGTCAAGCGGGCGGGCAAAGAGCTCGCAGTCGAACACAACGACGAGGGGTGGCGAAAAGTCACCTTCCACGATTTGCGTAGAACGTGGGGGACTCGAATGCTCGAAACCGGCGTCTTACCCTCTGTAGTGATGTTATATGGCGGTTGGGAGAATTGGGAGACATTCAGAAAGCACTACTTGGGACAGTTCAGCCCCGACGCGCTCGCACGGGAGAGGAGAAAGGTCGAATGGTTAGGGGGCAACGATGGAGGACAGGCACCCCCAGACGCGGGCGCGCCGCCGGTGACGACGGCAGCCCCACCGACCGGCACCCCCAGACGCGGGCAGGACTGACTTTTAGATCTGGCACGATCGTGTGAGTGACGTGCTAGAGGGTAGTCGCCAGACCAACGACACCGGCGGCGAGCATAGCGAGCCCGGCAGCGACGATTAGTGCCTGTCGAGGACCGACTGCGGCGCGGAGGGACATACACGTCCATTCGCGGGCCACGACAAAACAATACCGTGTGTTGAGGTTCGATGAACTGTTTTGCGATCGTTTATGTGGAAAAGTAACACGTCGACGAACGCATGGACGACGACCCAAGCGGATTTGTGGAAGATGAAGAGGTATTCGAAAAAGCATCGATGCGGGCAATTGAGAGGATTCAAATCGGAGAGCAGACGTCTCCGACTCGGTTACTCATAGAAGTAACATACGTGAACGATGAGGCGAGGGACGCAACCGCCAGCATCGAACTTAGCAACCTAGCCGAACACGACGCCAGGGACGCGTACGACGAGGAGGCGAGGGAGCTCGATTATTCAGAATTGGGGAGAGAACTACAGCTGCGAGTCGATGCTCTGGTCGATTACTCCCGGTTCGATGCATCAACATCCGAAGAGGGCGAGAGCGACGCGGATGTACTACGGAGATACCACGGTCAGACAGACGAGTGAGCACTCCCGCGGGACAAGCCCGCGGGGGCGGATGCGAAGCGGCGGACCCCTACGGGATACAAGTCCTAAGTCGCTGAACGTCTGTGTCGCTAGACGCTACGCCCCGGGTTATTTTTAAGTGAGAGCACTGAGAGGCACGCGACACAAGCAAAAGCACGAGACCGGGCACGACGACGGACGGGAGCGAATACTTGCGCACGCAGGCGATAGAGCCCATGTGGTTGGCGATGCGGGAAACGATAGGGCTCTGACCGCAAGACGCCGAACGCACCCCTCCGAGCCCTGCTACTTAAGTAGCGCTTAGGACGCTATCCCGTAGGGGTCCGCCGGTTCAAATCCGGTCCCGCGCACTGAGCGAAGGAGCGTAGCGACTGAGCGAGAGAGCAGGTGCGGATTTGAATCCTGGAAGTCGCGCGCAACGAGCGGAGCGAGTGAGCACGTCTTCCTCCGGTTCGAATCCGGTCCCGCGCATATCTCTCCGAGCAATTCGCGAGGAGAGGCATTTCGACGAGGATTCGAACCCTACCAGACGCGCGCAGCGAAGCGAGCACGTCTGGTTCCGGTTCGAATCCGGTCCCGCGCATGCTTCTGCAGGCGGCGATGGAAGGCGACGGTTCCCCGGATCGATCCGCGCCACTCGCACAACACTTGCCGCTTCCGAGGTTCCCGCACAAACACGACCGCTATCGGAGAACCCCGACAGAGTTGGCCGTAGCGGGCCTGATTAAGTCGATCCGGGTGGATGAGCGGGTATGGACACCGAATTCGCGTACTGGGTGCCGAACGTCAGCGGCGGGCTGGTCGTCTCGGACTGGGAGACGGAGACGGACTGGACGTACGACTACAACCTCGATCTCGCCCGCACGGCGGAGTCGGTCGGGTTCGACTACGCGCTCGCGCAGGCGCGCTTCTTCGGGAGCTACGGCGCGGACAAGCAGTTGGAGGCGCTGTCGATCGCCAACGCGCTCGCCGCGCAGACCGACGAGCTGCACGTGATCGGCGCGGTCCACCCCGGGCTGTGGGAGCCCGGCCCGCTGGCGAACTTCATCTCGACGGCCGACCGCATCAGCGACGGGCGGTTTTCGATCAACGTCGTCTCCGGCTGGTTCAAAGGCGAGTTCACCGGGTTCGGCCAGCCGTGGCTCGAACACGACGAGCGGTACGCCCGCTCGTCGGAGTTCATCGAGGTGCTGCAGGCGCTGTGGACCGAGGAGCGCGCGACCTACGACGGGCGGTTCTACACGATCGGGAAGGACATCGAGGGGTTCGAGGGCGCGCCGATGGAGCCCAAACCGATCCAAGATCCGTACCCGCAGGTGTTCCAGGGCGGGAACTCGCAGGCGGCCCGCGAGATGGCCGCGAGACACGCGGACGTGCTGTTCATCAACGGGGGCAGCCTCCAGGAGATCCGCGCCGTCATCGACGACGTCGAGGAGTACGCCGCGGAGTTCGGCACGGAGCCGCCGCGGTTCGCCGCGAACGCGTTCGTCATCCAGCGCGACACCGAAGCGGAGGCCAAGGAGGTCTTGGAGGGGATCATCGAGAACGCCACCGACGAGGCGGTCGATGCGTTCAAAGACCAGGTGAAGGAGGCCGGCCAGTCGTCCGAGGAAGGCGAGGGGATGTGGGCCGACTCCGACTTCGAGGACCTCGTCCAGTACAACGACGGGTTCAAGACCGGACTCATCGGGACCGACGACCAGATCGTCGAGCGGATCCGGAAGCTGGACGCGATCGGGATCGACATCGTCCTCGCGGGGTTCCTCGACTTCGAGAAGGAGCTCGAACGCTTCGGCGAGACGATCATCCCGGCGATCGACGAGGCGGACCCGCTCGACCCCGAGGCGGTCGACGCGGTCGACGAGATCGAGGAGATCGGCGGCGCGAAGGTGGCCCGGTAGATGACGGACCGGACGCTCCTCGGGATCGTCGGCAGCGTCTCCGCCGACTCCCGGACGCGGGCCGCGGTCGAGGTCGCGCTGGACGCGGCGGCCGACCGAGACGGCGTCGAGACCGACGTGCTCCACCTCGCCGACTACGACCTGGACACGGCTGACGGTCGCGGGATCGACAGCTACGAGGGCGACACCGCCGCCGCGCTCGACCTGATCGTCGAGGCCGACGCCTACGTCGTCGGCACCCCGGTCTATCGCGGGTCGTACTCGGGCGCGCTCAAGAACCTCCTCGACATGGTGCCGCGCGGCCAGTGGCAGGGGGACGTGGCCCCCTTCGAGAACGCGGCGGTCGGACTCGTCGCGACCGGCGCGACGGATCACCACTTCCTCGCGGTCGATCAGGAGCTCCGCCCGGCGTTCGCGTTCTTCGGGGCTCACGCCGTGGGGGGCGCGACGTACGCGAGCGGCGACGACTTCGACGACGGCGAGCTCGTCGACGCCGACCTCCGCGAGCGACTCGAACTGCTCGGCGAGGCGACCGTCGATCTGGCGGCCGCGATCGACGAGTCGGAGGCGCTCGGGTCGCTCGGGCCCGCGATCTGACTCGAATCGATCCCGATACTGAAGGCCGAACTCACGCCCGTTCGGAAACGGATTCCGTATATCACGTCATTGATTGCTGGTTGCACCAACCATATGTGGGCGTGTCGTATCGGTTGGGCTATGGCTGGACCGCCGATCCACGAACTGCACTTCGCGGAGGAGCCGAGCGTCGACCAAGTCCCCGGTCCGAACTCGCGGCGCCTCCTCGACAGACAGGAGTCGATCGACAGCAGCGCGGTCGCGTACCCGAACGACATCCCGCTCGCGTTCGAGGAGGGGCGCGGTGCGACCCTCAAAGACGCCGACGGGAACCTGTTTCTCGACTTTTTCGCCGGCATCGGCGTGTACAACGTCGGCCACGCGAACCCGTACGTCAACGAGGGCGTCCACGAACAGATCGACAAGCTCACGCACTCGGTCGACTTCCCGACGGAGCCGCGGCTCGACCTCATCGACAAGCTCGACGAGATCGCGCCCGGGAGCCTCGCCGGCAGCAGCCGGTTCGTCTTCGGCGGCCCCACCGGCAGCGACGCCATCGAGGCGTCGATCAAGCTCGCGAAGTACAACACGGGCGGGAACGGGCTGCTCGCGTTTCGGAACTCCTACCACGGAGCGACGACCGGGGCGATGAGCATCACGTCGAACAAGAAGTTCAAGAAGCCGTACGCGCCGCTCTTGCCCGACGTGGTCCACGCGCCCTTCCCGTACCCGTTTCGGGAGGGTCGTAGCCCCGAGGAGTCGGTCGACCGCGCGCTCGAAGAGGTCAGGGCGATCGTCGAGGAGCCGTACGGCGGTCTCACGGACCCGGCCGGTATCTTCGTCGAGCCCATCCAGGGCGAGGGTGGCGTCGTCGTCCCGCCCGAGGGGTTCCTCTCGGGGCTGCGCGAGATCGCCGACGAGAACGACCTCCCCCTGGTGTTCGACGAGATCCAGGTCGGGATGGGGCGCACCGGCGAGTGGTGGGCGTCCGATCACTACGACGTGACGCCGGACGTGATGACGACCGCGAAGGCGCTCGGCGGCAACGGCCAGCCGCTGTCGGGAACGCTGTATCACGAGGACCTGGACACGTGGGGGTCGGGCGACCACGCCGGGACCTACCGCGGACACGTTCCCGCGATGGTCGGCGGGCTGCGCGCGATCGAGTACATCCAGTCGCACGACTTACTCGACCACGCGACCGAGGTCGGCGCGTGGATCCGCGACCGCCTCCGCGACGCGGGCGAGGGCGACCCGGGGCTCGGCCAGGTCCGCGGGAAGGGGCTGTTCGTCGGCGCCGAGTTCGTCGACGCGAGCGGCGACCCGGACGACGACCGCGTCGAGGCGATCCAGCAGTACTGCTACGAGCGCGGCGTCCTCGTCTGGACGGCCGGCCAGTACGGCAACGTCATCCGGCTGCTCCCGCCGCTCGTCCTGACCCAGCGGCAGGCGGAGGTCGGGACCGAGGTCATCGCGGACGCGATCGACGCGACCGCCGAGTAACCCCGCTCGGTGCCGTTCAACCACCGATATCGGCATCTCCGTTTCGATCGCGGTCCGCGGGCGCTTTCGGTCAGAACCCACGCCCGAAAATATATACGAAGCAGAATTTACAGTAGGTTTATATCTTCACCGAGCGATAGAAGACTGTGAGTAAAGGTATCATGTCTCAAAATGAACTCTCGCGGCGAACCGTACTGCGGAGGAGCGCTATCCTCTCGACGTCGCTCGGACTGGCCCTGCTGACGACGACGGGGCAGGCGGCGGCGATGAACAAAGCGGAGCTCATCGAGTCCATGGCGAGCGAGGCCGAACTGAGCAAGTCGGACGCGAAGGCGGCGCTGGACGCGTTCACCGGCGCGGCGACGGAGGCCCTGAAGAGTGGCGACAGCGCCGCACTGATCGGGTTCGGCTCGTTCAGCATCTCGAAGCGCTCCGCGCGAACGGGGCGGAATCCGCGGTCCGTCAACGGACCTGCGGACGACTCGCCGGTGACGTTCGACTGGTGTCCGGAGTTCGCGGCCGCGCTCGATCTCAACCCCGGTCGGGGCGACGAGGCCAGCGCCAAGTGTCGGGACGCCGACGTGGTGATCGACGCGGCGTACGTCGCGCGTGAAACGCGAGGCGACTCGGACGAGGGATTATCCGAGAGGGACGCGAAGCGGGCGCTCGAGGCGTTCATCGACACGACGACGAAAGCCCTGAAGAAGGGTGATCGGTTGTCGTTGGGCGAGGAGGGAGGAGATGAGGCGTTCGGCACGTTCAGTATCTCGAAGCGGTCCGCCCGGACCGGACGCAACCCCCAGACCGGGAAGAAGATCCAGGCCGCGGCGAAGAACGTGGTCAGGTTCAAGGCGGGTGCCGAGCTCTCCAAGGCAGTGAACTGAACGACGGGAGTTCGACGGGCGTCACTGCACCGAGTTCGACGGGCGTCACTGCACCGAGTTCGAGCGGCGCGTTTGCCTCACGCCGGCAGCGCCGAGTCGGGGACCGTGCCGTCGTCGTCCCACCCGCGGATCTCGTAGTAGGAGTCGATGGCGTCGTCGAGGCCGGGGAGTTCGTCCTCGTAGGGGAGGCGGTCGTCGTCGCCGTCGATGCCGCGCCGGTTGTTGAAGTGGCGCTCCAGAGTCACGGTCCGCGCGCCCGCCGCGAGCAGTTCCTCGAAGTCGGCGTCGAAGAGGAGTTCGTAGCGCTCGGGCGTCATGAAGTCGCGGGAGAACTTGCAGACGACGCCGCTGTCGTTAAGCGCCATCAGGTTCTCGCGCTGGACGAGGCGCTCGGCCTTCCCCTCGAACCCCGCGGGCTCCATCGCCTCTTCCTCCTCGACGAGGGGATACTCGACCGAGTAGAAGGTCGCGTACATGTGGTCGGCGCCGCGGTTCGCGACCGCGTACGAGAGCGCCTGCCCGTGGAGGAGCCGGCCCTCGTGGGCCGCGAAGTCCATGTTCTTCACCGACCAGTTCCCCACGCCGAGGTCGTCGTGGATCCGGCCGATCCCCTCCGCGAGCCGGTCGCCCACGCCGTCGCGCTCGGCGATCTTGTCGACGAGGTCCCAGATGAGTTCGCGGTTGCCGAACTCGTCTTCGGCCTCCAGGTACGCGGCGATCGTGTTTCCCGTGGAGATGGCGTCGAGTCCGTACTCGTCGCAGCGCCGGTTCGACTCCATCACGTCGACGATGTCGTCGATCCCGGAGTTCGAGCCGAACGCCATCGCCACCTCGAACTCGGGGCCCTCGGTCTCGACGCCCCGCTCCTCGTCGCGGGTCGGGAGCTTGCAGGCGAACGCGCAGCTAGAGCAGGTCCCCTTCTTGTACTTCTTCTCCGCGACGGCGGCGCCGTTGATCCCCTCGACGCCCTCGAAGGAGCGCTCGGAGAAGTAGTACGACGGCAGCCCGTCCATCTCGTTGGCGAGGTCCATCACCGCCACCGTCCCCTGCTCTTTCATGATGTGGTCGTCCGTGGCGGCGTCCCGGTGGATCTCGTTGGCGGTCGCCGGAATCTCGATCTCGGGCGCCGAGTCGCCGCCGAAGGTTAGGGCCTTGACGTTCTTCGAGCCGAGGACCGCCCCCAGCCCGCCGCGGCCGAACGCGCGCTCCTCGGTCGTCATGATCGACGCGAACCGGACCTCGTTCTCGCCCGCCGGCCCGATCACCGCCGTCCGGTCGCTGGAGATGTCGCGTTCGTCGTCGAGGTAGCCGGTCGTCTCCGAGACGGTCGCCCCCGCGAGCTCCGGTACGGCTTCGAACTCGACGCCGTCGTCGCGCACGTGGACGGCGACCAGTTCGTCGCTCGCGCCGGCCAACTCGACCGCCCCGTACCCCGTCGCCGCGAGGTGACGGGACATGAACCCGCCCGCGTTCGACGAGAGCAGGCCGTCCGTCAGCGGCGAGAGCGCGGTGCAGTTCGTCCGCCCCGTGAAGCTCATCTGGGACGCCTGCATCGGCCCGGTGGTGAACACGGCGCGGTTCTCTGGACCGAGCGGGTCCGCGTCGAACGGGACCCGCTCGTGCGCCAGCCGCGTCCCTACGCCTCGCCCGCCGATGTATCGCTCCTGCACCTCGCTGATGTCGGTTTCCGTCGTCGTCCGCTCGCCGACGTCGATCGACAGCAGCGGCCCGGCACTGTGTAGCATGCGTACGTATCCGCGGACCCGATACAAAAACCCCGATCCAAGAGGAACTGATTGAGGCTTTCGGGCCCTGTCGACGCCTCCTACGAGGTATCTCCCCGCTGTGTAACGGAGCGCTACCGCGCTGATTCTCCGGATCCGCGCCGTAAATCGTACACAGTATCTGTTTTTAATATACACGGTAATTTTATGCTGTTGCTGGCTGATCGCTTCTGTAGACGCCCTGTTACCATGCCACGGGAACATATCTTCGACGAGACCGAGTACGAGCGACGGGTGGCGCGGACGAAAGAGCGGTTGCGCGAGCGGAACCTCGACGCGATCGTGGTCAGCGACCCGGCGAACATGAACTACCTGACCGGCTACGACGGCTGGTCGTTCTACGTCCACCAGGCGGTCGTGGTCACGCCCGACCGCGACGAGCCGATCTGGATCGGCCGCGACATGGACGGCGACGGCGCGCGGGCGACGACCCACCTCGCCGAGGAGAGCATCCGCGCGTACAGCGACGACCACGTGCAGTCGCCGCGCGACCTCCATCCGATGGACTACGTCGCCGGCGTCCTCGAAGAGCTGGGGGTCGCGGACGGGCGCGTCGGCTTGGAGATGGACGCCGCCTACTTCACCGCGAAGTCGTACACCCGACTGCAGGGGAACCTCCCGGACGCCGAGTTCGCGGACGCGACGCTGCTCGTCGGCTGGATCCGGATCAAGAAATCCGACCGGGAGCTGGAGTATATGGAGCAGGCCGCGCGGATCTCCGAGAACGCGATGCGGGCCGGCCTCGACGCCGTCGGGGAGGGGATCCCGGAGTACGAGGTCGCGTCCGCCGTCTACCAGCAGCTGATCGACGGGACCGACGAGTTCGGCGGCGACTACCCGGCGATCGTCCCGCTGATGCCGTCGGGCGACCACACCGGAACCCCGCACCTCACGTGGACGGACCGGGAGTACGAGGACGGCGACCCGGTGATCATCGAGCTCTCCGGCTGTCGGCACCGCTACCACTCGCCGCTGGCGCGGACGACGTTCGTCGGCGACCCGCCGGCCGAGCTGCGGGAGACCGCGGACATCGTCGTCGAGGGACTGGAGGCGGCGCTCGACGCCGCGGAGCCCGGCGTCAAATGCGAGACCGTCGAGAAGGCGTGGCGGACCACTATCGAGCGGTACGGGCTCGAAAAGGAGGACCGAATCGGCTACTCGATGGGACTCGGCTACCCGCCGGACTGGGGCGAACACACCGCGAGCATCCGCCCCGGTGACGAGACCGTCCTCCAGGAGAACATGACGTTCCACATGATCCCGGGCATCTGGACCGACGAGATCGGGATGGAGATCAGCGAGACGTTCCGAGTCACCTCGACCGGCGCGGAGACGCTGGCCGAGTTCCCCCGCGAGCTGTTCACGGCCTGAGCGGGCCCTCCCCGGGCGACCGCGCCCCTCCGATCAGCCGTCCGCGTCCGGGGTGACGACCGCGTTCTCCAACTCGCCGTCCCCGTCGAGCGCCGCGACGTTGCTCGCGACGATGTCGGCCAGCCGGTCCCAGTGTTTGGGCGTGTGGCCGCCGGTGTGCGGGGTGATGAGGCAGTTCTCTAAGTCCCAGAGCACGTGGTCCGGCGGGAGCGGCTCGGGGTCCGTGACGTCGAGCGCGGCGCCGCGGATCCCCTCAGTCTGCAGCGCCGACACCAGGGCGTCGGTGTCGACGAGCCCGCCGCGGGCCGCGTTGACGACGACCGCCTCGGGCGGGAGCGTCGCCAGCTCCGCCTCCCCGATCAGGCCTCGGGTCAGGTCGTTGAGCGGGCACGCGAGCACGACGTAGTCGCTCCGCGCGAGCGCCGCGTGGACGTCGTCGTCGTCGAAGCCGAGCACCTCGTCGGTGGGGCCGCCCTTCTCGGGCGTGTAGCGGATCCCGATCGTCCCCACCTCGAACCCCGCGAGCCGCTGGACGACCGCCTGGCCGATCGATCCGAGCCCCACGACGGTGACCGTGCTGTCGGTGAACTCGCGCGACTGGAAGTGGCGCCACTCGCCGTTCGACTTCCGGCGGAACCCCTCGTGGAGATTGCGCGCGAACACGAGCATGTTGGCGATCGCCTGCTCGGCGATGCCCGGCGCGTGGATCCCCCCGGCGTTCGTCACGCTCACGCCGTGCTCGCGCAGCGCGTCGGTCGGGACGTGGTCGGTGCCGGCGAAGGTGCACGCGAACAGCTCCAGCCGGTCGGCGCGGTCGAGGAGGTCGGCGTCGATCGTGATGCCGGTCACGGCGCGGGCCGTCGGCACGAGGTCGCGCTCCTCGGCGGGCGTCCGGGCGAGCGCGACCGTCCGGTCCGGGAGTCGCTCGCGGAGCGCGTCCGCGTACGACGCCATCGACAGGCCCTCCGTTCCCTCCCGTAGCACGACGATATCGGGATCAGCGGTCTGGTGTGCACTCATGGGTAGTTGACGCGTCGAAACGACGCGTTGGCGGATCATCACGAGGGTGGTTCTTAGCCTTTTGTGTATCTCTTGTACACGACAATTGTGTACAGTTAAGGCGATCGAGCGAGAGGGTGACACTCATGAACGAACCGATCCGGGACCGGCTCGCCAGCGTTCGCCGCCGACTCCACCGCCATCCGGAGCCCGCGTGGCGCGAGTTCCTCACGACGGCGAGGGTCGTCGAAGAGATCCGGGCGATCGGCGTCGACGAGCTCGCGATCGGGCCGGACGCGTACGACCCGGCCGACCGCATGGCCGTTCCCGATGCCGACCTCGATCCGTGGCTGGAGCGCGCCCGCGACCGCGGCGCGGACGCGGAGCTGCTCGATCGCATGGCCGGCGGCAACACCGGCGCCGTCGCCGTGCTCAACCGCGGCGACGGGCCCGCGATCGGGCTCCGCGTCGACGTCGACGGGCTGTTCATCGGGGAGTCGACCGAGCCCGACCACGACCCCGTCGACGAGGGGTTCCGCTCGGAGATCGACGGCACGATGCACGCCTGCGGCCACGACGCCCACATGACGTGGGGGCTCGCCGTCCTCGAAGCCATCGCCGAGAGCGACTTCGCCGGGCGGCTGGTCGTCTTCTTCCAGCCGGCCGAGGAGACGGGGGGCGGCGGCCGGCCGATGGCCGAGAGCCGGTTCGCGGATGACCTCGACTACCTGCTCGCGGCTCACGTCGGCTTGGACCACCCGACCGGCGAGGTGGTCGCCGGGATCGAGAAGCCGCTGGCGATGGCGCACCTCGACGCAACGATCGAGGGCACGTCGGCGCACGCCGGCAAAGCCCCCAACGAGGGCGACAACGCGATGCAGGCGATGGGGGCGGCGATCGTGAACGCCTACGGGATCGCCCGTCACGCCGACGGGATGACGCGGGTCAACGTCGGGAAGGCCGAGGCCGGCACCGCGAGCAACGTCATCGCCGAGCGCGCGCACATGGAGGCCGAGGTGCGCGGCGAGACGACCGAGCTGATGGAGTTCATGAAACGCCGGTTCGAGCGCACCGTGCGCGGCGCCGCGACGATGCACGGCTGTCGCGCGACCGTCGACGTGGTGAGCGAGTGTCCGCGCGCGGACAGCGATCCGGAGCTACAGGCGCTGGTGGCCGGCGTCGCCGAGGGCGTCGACGGGATCGAGACTGTGCTCCCGGCGGCGGACTTCGGCGCGAGCGAGGACGCGACTTTCCTGATGGAGCGCGTCCAAGAGGACGGCGGACTCGCGACGTACCTCATCGTCGGCACCGACCATCCGACGAGCCACCACACGCCCACCTTCGACGTCGACGAGCGAAGCCTCCGGCACGGCGTGGACGTCTTGGTCGGCGCGATCCGCGACCTCGAACGGCGCCATCCCGTGCCGCAGGCGGACGCCCCCGAGGACGCCCACCCCGGCCTCGAATGACAGAGGACGAGCCCGACGACCGCGACGCCGACGAGCGGGGCGACGGCGGGGAGAACTCCCCGCCGTCCGTCACGCGCGCCGCGATCGAGGACGCCCGCCGCCGGCTCGCGGACGTTGCGCACCGAACGCCGCTCGACACCTCGCGCACGTTCGCCGAGATGAGCGGGGCCGCGTCGCTGGGGCTCAAGCTCGAGTCCTTCCAGCGGACCGGCTCGTTCAAGATCCGCGGGGCTTACAACGCGATGGCGCGGCTCTCCCCGGACGAGCGCGAGGCCGGCGTGATCGCCGCCAGCGCGGGCAACCACGCGCAAGGGGTGGCCCTCGCGGGCGACCTGCTCGGGATCGACACGACGATCGTCGTCCCCGAGGTGACGCCGGCGGCGAAGGTCGCGGCGACAAGGGAGTACGGCGCGACCGTGCTCGTGGAGGGCGACATCTACGAGCGCTCCTACGAGCACGCCGTGGCGCGCGCCGACGAGACCGGTGAGACGTTCGTCCACCCGTTCGACGACGCCGCCGTCGTCGCGGGCCAGGGGACGATCGGCCTCGAACTGATAGAGCAGTACCCCGCGATGGACGCCGTCCTCGTCGCCATCGGCGGCGGCGGGCTCATCTCGGGGATCGGAACCGCGGTGGCGGCCGCGGACCGCGACGTTCGAGTTATCGGCGTCCAGCCGGAGGGGGCGGCACACGCGAAGCCGTCGCTGGAGGCCGGCGAGATCCGCCAGCTCGACGACGTGGACACCGTCGCCGAGGGGGTCGCCGACACCCGGATGCTGGGGACCACCTTCGAAGTCGCGAGCGAGGTCGTCGACGACGTGGTGACCGTCTCCGACCGCGAGATCGCCGCCGCCGTGACGCTGCTGGCCGAGCGGCAGAAGACGGTCGCCGAGGGCGCCGGCGCCGCGCCGCTCGCCGCCGCGCTCTCGGACCGGCTGGACCTCGCGGACGCCAACCCCGCCGTCGTCGTCTCGGGCGGCAACGTGAACCTCACCGGCCACGCCGAGCTCACCCGGATCGGCCTGTTCGAACTCGGACGCTACGCCGAGGCGCGGCTCGCGCTCGCGGCGTGGCCGACGCAGGTTAGCGAAGTGGTCGAGGCGGTGACCGACGCGGGCGCCGAGCTCGACGCCCTCGAACGCGCGCGTCGAACGGGGACCGACCACCCCAACCGCACCCCCGTGACGGTCGGGATCGAAGGACGCGACGCCGACCACCTGGATGCGGTGCTGGCGGCGGTGTCGGCGCTCGACGGCGTGTCGGTCGTCGAGCGGTCGGTCGCTGAGGAGAACTGAGCGGGTCGGCAACGAAGTTCGCACTGCGGCTCTCGGATCCCCTCACTTCATTTTTTGGTGTCGTGGTGGGAGGATACTAATCCCGGTCCGGTGTCACGTGTGAGTTGCTCGACGGCGATCACCGGGCGGACAGAACCAATCCGCCCCCGACAGCGACCAGTCCGAGCGGAGCGAGGACCGCAGGAAGCGGGATACTACACTCGTTCACTCCGTCGGGCGTGTACAGGAGGTCTGCCCCCTGTACGCCGAGAACGCCGACGCCGGTCCCCCGTCCCTCCGAGACGCCGACGTCGGTACAGCCGCCGAACAGCATTCCGGGGAAGGAGACCAGTTCCGCGAGGGCGATACCGACTCCGACGACGAGCAACGCGCCGCCGAGGAGGGCTGTTCGATTCATGATCGGTTCGGTTGTACGGTCCCCGATAGGGCCACGGCCCACTTCAGCCTCCCGCCGTCCTGCGCCCGAACCCGGCCGGCTCACGCGCCGCCGGGCGCGGCTGCTCAGTTCGCCGCCGCGCTCGCGCTGACGGCGTCGATCGCGTCGAGGAAGATCCCGGTCCCGAGCGCGATCTCGCGTTCGGTCGAGTCCAGCGGGGGGAGTAGCCGGATCGTCTTCTTGCCGCAGCCGAGCGTGAGGAGGCCGCGGTCGAGCGCGGCCTCGACGACGGCGGAGCGCCGCTCGGGCGTGTCGAACTCCACCGCGAGCATTAGCCCCTTGCCGCGGACATCGACGACGGTGTCGGGCGCGTCGTCGCGGAGGATCTCGCACGCCTGCCGACCGCGCCGGGTCGCGTTGGCCAGCAGGTCGTGCTCATCGATCGCCTCCAGCGTGAACGTCCCCATCATCGAGCCGAGGACGTCGCCGCCGCCGAACGTCGAGCCGAGGCGGTTCTTCTCGGTGGGGAACACCTCCGACCGGGAGATCGTCGCGCCGACGCGCAGCGCCTTCGCGCTCGCGATCACGTCCGGCTCGATGGCGTAGTGGTCCGCCGCCCACATCTCGCCGGTGCGTCCGACGCCCGACTGGATCTCGTCGACGACGAGCGGGATGTCGTACTCGTCGGTGACGGCCGCCACCTCGTCCATGAACGCCTCGCTGGGGAAGCGGTAGCCGCCGACGCCCTGGATCGGTTCGAGCGTCAGGAAGGCGATCTCCGCGGGGTCGACGTGGCCGCCCTCGGGCGCGAGCATGTTCCGCAGCTGCGAGCCGCCGCCCGCGAAGAAGCCGCAGTCGCAGCTCGCGGCGTCACAGCCTCGATCCGCACAGAAGGGTACCGTCTCGACGCCGCTGATCTCGGGGTACCGGCGCGTGTACACGTCCTTCGACTTCGTCAGCGAGAGCGTGCCGAGCGTGCGGCCGTGGAAGCTCCCGTCGAACGCCACGCCGTACTTCGCGGGGGCGCGGTAGTCGTGGGTGATCTTCATCGCGTTCTCCATCGCCTCGGCGCCGGAGTTCGAGAGGAAGACGGTGTCCATCCCGTAGTGACCGGACACGTCGGTCAGCCGGTCCATGAGGTGACTCGACCCGGGGAAGTCGGCCTCCTCGGGGGTGGGGCCCGACCCGAAGTACATGTCCTGACCGGCGATCTTCATCGGCTCGACGAGGTCGAACTCCCGGAGCTTCGAGAGCACCTTCTCGTTGTTGTAGCCGAGCGGAGCCGCGCCGATGTGACAGGTGAAATCCAACAGAACGTTGCCGTCGACGTCGGTGACGAAGGGCCCGTCGGCCTCGCGGGTCACGTCCCAGACGAACTCGTGCGAGTATTCGCTGGGCGCGGAGTGCGACTGGTGGAAGTCGACCCAGCGCTGCGCGTTCGGGCCGGGGAGCGCGTCCGCGCTTGGTTCCGCCGTATCCCTATCCATACACAGATTATGTATACGTTATACATTAAAACTTGGTATGGAAGCCCAAAAGCGGGTCAGGTGAGCGTCAGTCGTCGTCCGACCCGGCGGACTCGACCGACTCGGACCGGGCGTCGACGTCTTTCCCCGCTCCGTACAGCACCGTGTCGTCCTGCAAGAGCACTTGGTCGTAGTGCTTGCCGAAGTCTTTGATCAGCGCTAACATCGCGAGGAAACAGACCAACGCGAACGGCGTGCCGGTGATGATCGCCGCCTGCTGGAGCGTGTTCGCGCTGCCGCTGCCGCCGAGGATCATCAGGATCGCCGCGGTCATCCCGAGGACGACGCCCCAGAAGATGCGGTTGATGTTCGACGGCCTGGCCTTCCCGCCGGTGGTCATCATCGAGACGGCCAGCGTCGAGGAGTCCGCCGACGTGATGAAGAACGTCGTCACGAGGATCATGAACGCGTAGATCAGCACGGACCCGATCGGGATCGTCATCGACGCTCCACCGAGGTTCAGCGTGAAGTTCAGCGCCTCGAAGAGGATGAACCCGGACACCTCCGGCCCCGCGTCGCCGGCGATCACCGCGCCGAAGTCGGCGATCCCGTTGTGCTGTGCCCACACCGCGGTGCCGCCGACGAACGTGAACCACGGGATGGTGGCGCCGGAGGTCGCGACGATCCCCGTGAACGCGACCTCGCGGACGGTCCGTCCCTTGGAGATCCGCGCGATGAACAGCCCCGCGAACGGCGACCACGAGAGCGCCCACGCCCAGTAGAACACCGTCCACGCGTTGATCCAGCCGGTCGCGCTCGCGTCGCCGCCACCCATCGGCCCGGCGCCGGTGAAGAGGCTCATCGAGACGAACTCGCTTATCATGCCGCCGAACGCCTGCGTGCCGAGCAGCACGAGGAACAGCGTCGGGCCCACGATGAACGTCGCGAACATGAGCACGACGAAGAGGATCATGTTGAAGTTCGAGAGCCGGCGGATCCCCTTGTCGACCCCGAGCACCATCGAGGTGGTAAAGAGGAGGGTCATCATGGTGACGACGAGCAGGATCCCGAGATCGCCCATGTTGATCCCCCACTGGTAGTCGAGCCCGGTGACGAACTGGCTCCCGATGAACCCGAGCGACGTGGCGACGCCGCCGATGGTCGCGAAGACGGCCAGAATGTCGACGACCTTCGCGGCCGGGCCGTCGAGATTGTCGGCGCCGAGGATCGGCATGAGCGCCGAGGAGACGCGCAGCGGGACGTTCTCGTAGTTGTACGCGAAGTAGCCGATCGCGATACCCATGATGGTGAACACCGCGAGCTGCGGCAGCGCCCAGTGGAACAGCGTCTGTTGGACCGCGACGGTCATCGCCTCGGCCGTGCTCCCCTCGACGTTACTGAACAGCGGCGAGGGGTTGTTGTAGTAGAACAGCGCCTCGGTCGGTCCCCAGAACACGACCCCGGCCGCGAACCCCGCGGAGTACAGCATCGCGAAAAACGAGAGGAAGCTGTACTCCGGCGGCTCGTCGCCGAGCTTGATCCCTCCCCACGGCCCCACGATCAGGAAGAGGAGGAACAACACGATCAGGAAGACGATCAGCATCAGCGCCCAGTTGAACGCGCCGAGCAGCTGATTGTTCAGCGACTCGATGCCGTTCTCGACGGTGGACGGGCTGATGAAGAACGCGGCGATAACGCCCAGCGTCAGCAGGGCGCCGAACGCGAAGACGATCGGGTCGATCTCGTCGCGGAACTCCTCTATCACTCCCGGTTCAGAGCCACTCATCAGGTGACACCCCCGCGACGGCGACGACTACTGGGTCCACGGTGCCTCCGCCGGTCGAGTACCATGCCACGTGCTGGCATGGTCGGTCGATCGGAAGTGTACACAATAAGTGTTTCTCAAGGTGCGACTATCTATCCGATTTATGTATTCTGTATATATGTTCAACGTTATTCGTACCAAACAGCTAACGGGGCGGGATCGTCAGCGATCAACGCGATACACTGGACGATCAGCGGGAATCAACCGAAACAGCCACACATTCCGTATCAAAAGCCGCCGAAGATCGAGCGGCACCGGCTCGACACCGCGCCGGCACCGTCCCAAGCGGCCGGTCGCCGGGAGGTCGATCGTGACCAGTATCTGTTACCGCACGGCGCGTCTCCGCCGGTCAGTTCGTCAGCTCTTCGAGCGTGCGCTCGTGAGAGGTCGCGCTCTCCGTCAGCTTCTCGGCGAACTCGTCGACGCGGTCTTTGATCTCCTCGCCCGCCTCCTCCGGCGAGAACGACTCCGACATGGTCAGCAGGCGGACGAACGCGCGGAGCTCCTCGTCGGTGAGCTCGGCGAACTCGTCGTCTTCGAGCTTGGCGACCACCTCGTCGACGTCGATCTGGCCGACCGGCTCGACGTTGAACTCCACGTTGACCATGCGGTAGTTCGACCCCGCGAGCTGCTGTTCCGCCTTGCCGACGCCCTCCGAGAGCATGTCCTTGAACGGCGTGTGGTACCCCATCGTGCCGAGGTGGAGGAACGCGAGCATGTCGGTGATCCCCTGCGTGTACGCCTCCCGGTCCTCGTCGTCCGGATCGAACACCGTCTCCCGGTCGCGCTCCTCCAGGCACTCGAAGAGGATGCTGAAGTCCAGGATCGCGTTCCGGACGCGGCGCCGGATCCGGTTGCGCTTCTGTTTCCGGGAGTGGTCCGTGTAATCCGTCTTGCGTCCGAGCAGAAAGTCACGGTCGGAGGGCGTGAGGATCCCGCGAGGCCGGTCCGAGTCGGCCGCCGCCTCCAGCGACTCCGGCACGTCGTTCTGGCTCATGGGTAATATAGCGGGTGCCACCGGATTAACAGTATTGATCAGGCGGACCACCGCCGCCGGTTGTGGTGCAATTCACCGGCTCGCGCCCTCCTACGGCCGCCGCCGCGACAGCTCGACGAACGCGTCCGACAGCAGGTCGACGCCGATCGCGAGGCTCGCTTCGTCGACGTCGAAGGTGGGCGTGTGGTGGCTCGTCGGGTGGTCGGTGCCGATGAGCACGTACGAGGCCAGTCCGCCGGCGTCCTGGACCCGCTGCATCAGATACGTACCGTCCTCGCTGACGCCGAACTCCTCGGACGGGATCACCCGATCGACGCCGTCGACCTCCCACGCCACGTTCCCGATGAGCTCTCGCAGCGCCGGGTGGCTGTCGACGCACGGCGATTCGCTGATCACGCGCGGCGTCACGTCGCAGTCGTGGAGCTCGGCGGCGGCGTACAGGATCCGTTCGAGCTCGGTGCGCGCGTACGTCATCAGCGCGGTCGTCTCGCCGCGCACCTCGGCGTCGATCGTCACCTCCTCGGCGATGACGTTGCTCGCGGAGCCGCCCTCGATCCGGCCGACGTTCACCCGGGTCGCGCCGTCGCGGTGGCGCGCGATACCGTACGCGTTCTGGATCGCGCTCGCGGCGGCCTGCATGGCGTTTGCCCCCTCGTTCGGCGCCTTGCCGGCGTGTGCGCTCGCGCCCTCGAAGGTGGCCGTCAAGTGGGCCATCGCCAGCGGGCTCTCGACGCCGGCGACGATCTCGCCCGTGGGGTGGTCGAGCCCGACGTGGAGCGCGAACAGGTAGTCGACGCCGTCGAGGTGGCCGCTCTCGGCCATCGCCTTGCCGCCCCCCGATATCTCCTCTGCCGGCTGGAAGAGCACCTTGAGCGTCCCCCGGAAGTCGCTCTCCTTGACCGCCGCCAGCGTGCCGAGCGCGATCGCGAGGTGCGCGTCGTGCCCGCAGGCGTGCATGTACCCGTCGTGTTCGGACCGGAACCCCTCCGCCGCCGGCCGGTGGTCGGGAGCGTCCGACTCGTGGATCGAGATCGCGTCGAGATCGACGCGCAGGCCGATACACGGCCCCTCGCCCTGCGTCAGCGTCGCGACGACGCCCGTGTGGCCGCCCGCGGTGCGTTCGAGCAGGTCGTCGCTGACCCCCGCCTCGCGGGCGCGGTCGAGCCACGGCCGGATCTCCTCGTCGTCGGGCACGGCCATCCGCGCGTCGGTGGCGAGCGCGTCGCGGCCGACCGCGATCTCGTCGACGCCGATGCGTTCGAGCTCCGCGACGACGCGAGCGGTCGTCTGAAACTCGCGCCACCCGGGCTCCGGATGGCGGTGGAACGCCCGCCGGAGATCGCTCAGTCTGGCTCGCGCGTCGTGGGACATCTGTCCGAAGAGAAAGCGATGCGAGTACTTAACGGTAGCCGGTGGCTCACTCCCGCTTGCCGTGTCGGGAGCGCCGCTGTCGGTCGATGCTGACCAGCGCGAGCGCCGCCTCCCTACTCCTCGTCCGCGGCCGACACCCGCACCACCTGCTTGCCGATGTTGTCGCCCGCGAAGAGCCCGAGGAAGGCGTCGGGCGCGTTCTCTACCCCCTCGACGACCGTCTCTCGGTGTTCGAGCTCGCCGCTCGCGACCCACTGGCCGAGCCGCTCGCTCGCCTCGCCGAACCGGGTCGCGAAGTCGCCGACGAGCAGCCCCTCAACGCGCGCTCGCACCGCGATGATCCCCGGGAGCTTTCGCGGCCCGGTGGGGACCTCCTCGTCGTTGTAGTGAGCGATCTGCCCGCAGACCGCGACCCGCGCGTCGAGGTCCAGTTTGGTGAAGACGGCGTCCGTGATGGGGCCGCCGACGTTGTCGAAGTACACGTCGACGCCGTCGGGCGCGGCCTCGTCGAGCGCGGCGCGGTAGTCGTCGGTCGCCTTGTAGTTGATCGCGGCGTCGAAGCCGAGGTCCTCCGTGAGCCACGCCGTCTTCTCGTCGCTCCCGGCGAACCCGACCACGCGACAGCCGGCGCGCTTCGCGATCTGGCCGACGACCGACCCGACCGCGCCCGCGGCGCCGGAGACGACCACGGTGTCGCCTGGCTTGGGCTCGCCGACCTCCAACAGTCCGAAGTAGGCGGTCCGGCCGGGCATCCCGAGCACGCCGAGGTAGGCTTCGGGGTCGGCGACGGTCGGATCGACCGGGGCCACGTCGTCGGCGTCGAGCGTCGCGTAATCGGCCCACAGCCCCTCGCCGGTCACGAGGTCGCCTTCGGCGTACGCGTCGCTTTCGCTCTCGACCACTTCGCCGACGATCCCGCCTTTGAGCGCGTCGCCCACGTCCCACGGCTCGGCATACGACTCGGCGTCGCGCATCCGCCCGCGCATGTACGGGTCGACCGAGAGGAACCGGGTGCGGACGAGGAGTTCGCCGGGAGCGGGGACGGGAACGTCCGTCTCGCGCAACTCGAAGCAGTCCTGATCGGGCTCGCCGTCGGGGCGCTCGGCGAGCAGCCACTCGCGGTTGGTGTTCGTCACGGGCGTCGTTGGGGGATGCGACCCAATAGGGTTTGGACGCCAGCAGGGAGCGGGGTCGAATTCTGTGGGCGATCAGGTGAACGGGTTGTCGGGCGTCTCCAGCCGAGTGATACCTTGGATCGTGTCGAAGTCGTCATCAAACGAATAGAGGTATTCGATCCCTTCCCGATCCATGTATGCAGCAATGGTCGCGTCCCCGAAGGACAGGCCCTCATAGATCTGGAAGAGATTCACAGCGTTGGTGAAGTCCTTCTGGGCCGCGTGGAGCACTTCAAAACCGGCTGACTGGTTCAGCCGCTCAAACGTCTCTACGGCCTTCTCGTGTCGCTTCCGATTATGTATCCAGTTGAGTGTTTCGAGGACGACGTAGTTCGTCACTCGGGCTGTCGGGAGGTCACCGTGGTCCATTCCATGGACGATCTCCATCGCGACATCGTGGTGTTCGTCGTCAGCATCGGCCATCCCAACTAGAACGCCTGTATCGATTACTGCGACCGTCATCGGTTGTTCTCCGAGAAGGCAGGATCTTCCTCGTGGCCTGCAAGGTCGTGGGTTTCAGAGCCACCGCCTCCCATCGAGACTGGCTCGAAGTCGTCGAACGCGCCGTATCGCTGCTTGACGACCTCCACAGAGAGGTTCCCTTCGTCGTCGGTAGTCCACCGGAGTTTGTCCCCCGGCTCGATGTCAAGCCGTCGTCGAAGCTCAGCCGGGATCGTGACCATCCCTCGATCGCTGACCGTGGTTTCCTCGGGAGCCTCTTCAGTTGCCATACCCGGCAGTACACGTTCGTATACCATACATGTTGCGCCGCATGTGGGTGTGTGGAGAAACGATCAGTCGTCGATCCCTAGTCATGCTGAGCCTCATTCCGCGCCCAGCGGGAACGCCAACCGATCGTCGTCGCGCTCGATCGCGGTGTCGAACGCCGCGGAACGCTCCGCGAGCGTATTACGCACCCACTCGGCAACCTCGTCGTCCGCCAGCGTCGCGGTCTCGTCGACGATTTCGATCGGCTCGACGACCAGCTCGTCGAGGGCGCCGTCGCGCACGACGAGCTCGAAGAGCGCGCTCCGCTTGTTGCGGACGCCCTCGCGGTCCTGATAGCTGATGTAGTCGTCGACGAAGTCCGCCGCGTCGTAGATGATCGGGCGCCCCTGGTACACCTCAACACCCTGGAGCACGTGCGCGCTGTGGCCGTGGACGACGTCGACGCCCTGCTCGACGAGCCATCGGCCGAACCGCTCGTGGACCGCCCGGGGTTCGGTCTCCCAGTTCGGCCCCCAGTGGAGCGACGCGACGACGAGGTCGGGGTCGTGGGCCTCGGCGCGGTCGAGGATCTCTTCGACCAGCGAGCGCGTCGCAGAAACGGACGGATCGAGCGTCGCGAACGCGGTGCCCGGGCCTGATTCGGAGGCGGCGAACTCCTTGGCCTGGTCGGTGAGCCCGAACGCCGCGACGGTGAGATCGCCCGCTTCGAAGGCGGCGGGTTCGAGAGCTGCGTCGCGGTCGGTGCCGGCGCCGGCATGCGCGATCCCCGCGTCGGTGAGGTGCGAGTCGGTGTCCCGGAGCGCCGGCTCGCTGTAGTCGAGGACGTGGTTGTTCGCGAGCGAGACGAACGAGGCGCCCGCCGCTTCGAGGGCCGGCACGGCGAAGTCGGGATCCGATCGGAAGTAGTACCCCTTGTCCGGCCAGCGCGTCCCGCGGTCGGAGACGCAGCACTCCAAGTTGCCGACCAGCCCGTCGAGTCCTTCGAGCCGCGAGAGCGTCGACCCCCAGACCTTCTCGGCCCCCCCGTCCGCGTCTGCCCACCGCTCGTTGACGCTCCGGCCGAGCATCAGGTCGCCGACGAACCCGATCCGGGTCGCGTCGCGCTCGTCGGCCCCGTCCGAGTCATCGTCGCTCGCGCCCGAGCCACCATCTCCCGATTCGGCCTCGCCGGTCGATCCTCGATCCCCGTCGTCCGGGTTCGCTGGTTCGCCGGCGCACCCGGCGAGTCCGACGAGTCCGGCGACGCCCGACGCCAGTAGTGTCCGGCGCGTTCGCATCGGTCTCGGATTCGACGAGCGCCGACTTTAACCTGCTGTACGCGATGACTGAGTCGCCTCGAAGCGGTCCCCGATGACCGTCGATCGCGATCAGTACTCGATCGCCGCGGAGTAGCGGTCCAACACGAGCACGAACGCCGCGCCGGCGACCGCCGCCAGCGCGAACCGCGGCGCGGCGGCCCGCCACGACTCGCCGCTCTCCGCCAACCGGATGGAGACCTCGGCGATAGGCGCCCGGAGCGCGCCCACGACGAGACTCACGAGAAACGCCAGCGTCGCGGCCCGGGCGCGGGCGAGCGCGTATCGAACCGTGTGGGCGATCGTGAACAGGCCGACGACGCCCCCGACGAGGAACGTCGCCACCGGCGGGAGCGTTGCGACGAGCGCGTCGCTCCCGTTCCCGTTCGCGACCGCGACGAGCCCGTCGACCGCCCGGCCCACGGTCCCCGACATGTACTCGTACTGGCCGAGCACGACGAGCAGCAGCGACCCGGAGATCCCCGGCAGCACCATCGCGCTAACCGCGACCGCGCCGGCGACGAAGACGACCGGCAGCGAACTGCCGAGGCCGGTCGAAGCGAACCCCGACGCGAGAAACGCGAGGAGGAAGCCGGCGACCGCCGCCGCCTTCCGACGCGGCGTATCGAGCTCGACCCCACCGAGCAACACGCCCGCGCTCGCCGCGATCAGCCCGAAGAAGAATCCGTAGGTCGCGACCGGACGGGCCGACAAGAGGTAGTTGACTCCGCTCAAGACGACGATAACGGCCGTTCCGATCCCGGCACCGAGCACGAACAGGAAGGCACCGTCGATCTCGTGAAACGCGGCGCGCGCGTCCGGGACGTTGGCCGGGCGCACCCCCGCGAGCAACCGTCGGATCCGCGCGGGATCGATCGCGGTGACCGCCGCGATCAGCCGCTCGTAGATGCCGACGATGAGCGCGATGGTGCCGCCGGAGACGCCGGGGACCGCGTCCGCGCTCCCCATCGCGACGCCCTTCAGATACAGCGTCGCCCAGTCCCGGAGGCCGGCCATGGCGAGTTACGCGCTCGCGTCGGCGAGAGCGATCGACTCCTCGACGACCGGGTCGGCGGCCGTCAGCGAGGCGGTCTCGTTGCCGGCGCCGCTATCGTCGCTTCCGTCACTGTCGCCGTCCTGGTCGATCGGACACTCGGGGTCGCCGCTCGGGCAGTCGATGATCTCCTCTTCGAGTTCGACCGCCGCCGCCGCGTCGTCCGCGCCGACGACCTGACCCTCGGTCACCGCGACCTGTCCGACGTGTTGGGTCGTGTACAGATCGTCGCCGGTGGTCGCCTCAGTGGTGATGTTGTAGGGGCCGGTCGCGCGAACGCTCGTGTTCGTGTAGCCGTTCTCGGGGCCGAACTCGTCGTAGCCCGTCGTCGAGTACGGCACCGTGAGCTCGAAGTTCCCGTCCGCGTCTGCCTCGGCGTACTGGGTGTACTCGAACGTCTGCCCCGTGGGCTTTTCGAGTTCGACGGTCGCTTCGACCTCCTGGCCGGGCGCGGCGCCCGAGCCTTCGATCGTCGCCCCGGGGACGCGCTCGAACGTCTTCACGAAGTCGTCCTGGAAGGCCGCGAAGCCGGACTCCCCGAGGACGCTCTCGACGTCGACGCCGAGCTCCTGGAGGATCTGCACCTGCCGCAGCGAGGGCGACCGCCCCCGCGCCTGCGAGGCGTGAACGAGACGGTGGTGCTCTAAGGCCTCGACGCGCTCCGAGGGGAGGTCGCCGACACCACCGAGCTGCGCGCTCCCGTCTTCTTCGACGTACGCCCGGGCCGCGGAGACGTTGTCGAACTGTCGGATCGTCGCTCGCGGGTCGCTCGGGAGCGCGTTCACCTCGACCTGCTCGCCGCTCGTGGTCTGAGCGGCCTGCGCCTCCCAGTCGACGACGACCGGCTCGGGGTCGACCGCGCTGCCGTAATGCTCGTACAGCCGGATCATCTGGCTCTCGTGGTACCGCTGGGTGTTCACCTGCATCACCTGCCGGAACCCGCCCTGCTCCGTCTGTTGGTAGAGCACGCGGTTGAAGTCAGACCGCGTCTCGTTGCCCGAGTAGAACGTGACGGGCGCACCGAACTTGGAGTTCGGCGACGCCATCTGCCAGTCGACCATCACGTAGCGGGTATTCTCGCCTTCAGTGCTCTGGCTGGCGAGTACCTCGCGAGACGCCTCCTCGCTGGGCGCGAGCAGGTAGTCGGCGGCCTCGCCCGCGTTCTGCTGGAACGGGTTCGCGTTCGGGATACGCTCCGCGCGCGTGGTGATCCAGTGGCCGTAGTCCCACCACGACTGCACGCCGTAGGCGCCCTCGGGATACTCGAAGTCGCCGTCAGCCGGGCGTTCGTAGGTGCCGTACAGCTCCATCGGGTTGTCGGCGCCCTCCAGCTCTCCGGGGGTGGGCGTCTCGTCGTTCATCCACTGGAGGCTGCCGTCCCACTGCGTGACGCTTCCGGGACCGGTGTTCGCGCCCGCGGCCCAGACGGGAGTGGCCATCGCGACCAGCGGGACGAGGATGACGACGACGAGAACGAGCGTCCCCATCGCCTGCCACCCCTCGATATCGCGGACGTCGTCGAGCGTGTGCAGCCGGAGGAAGTTGACGGCCAGTTGGCCGAAGTACGCCGTGCCGACCGCGACGATCACCGCGAGGTAGTAGTTGAAGCGAACCTGTGTGAATGCGGCGCTCCCGATGAACGCCGCCCACACGACGAAGTAGAGCTCCTCGGCGTCGTACTCGACGAGGAACGTCGCGCCGACGAGGAAGCCGGCGGCGATGACGAGACCGACCACCTGCCAATCCACGCCGACGACGCCGCCGATGGCGCCGTACAGTTGGGGAACCGCGTAGACGGAGCCGACCACGGCGAGTGCGGCCGGGATGTAGAGCGTGTGGTTCGCGTCGTCCGAGCGGTAGAGGGGGCGCGCGACGATGTAGAGGACCGCAGCGAGCGCGAGGAAGAACGCGAGGCCGTATTGGGAGAGGACGAAGTTAGCAAAGGAAGCGTCTTGGAGGGGGGGTTGCGCCTCGCCGATGGTGCGAGCGCTGGCGCCTGCGCTAAATCCAACAGTGTTGAGAAGATTACCTGTAAGTGTCGACCATAGAGAAGGAATTGCGAGCCAGATAACGCCTGCTGACATGAGGATGAGACCACCTACGGCCGAGGGATACGTACTGGTGTCAAGGTCGCGCGACTCCCACTGACGGGCGAGCCACGCGAGAAAGATGGCGCCGAGCGCGACGCCGATCGGGAGGACGATCTGGAGGAACGAGTACTCGCTCACCGCGAACGAGAACGTGTCGATCGGGATGATCTGCATCAGGCCGGCGACACTCATTGACGCCGCGCCCGCGAAGGCGGTGGGTTCGGGGCTGTTCCCGTGGAACACGTCGCTGGTGATCTTGATCGCGAGGAAAATCCCGGTGAATCCGACCATGAGAATTCCGGGCTGCCACGTCCAGATGTATAGACCGAGCGCGACGCCGGCCCCGGCTGCATACGCTGCAGGACGCTTGAGAGCGGACCAATCTTGATCGACGAGGAGTTCCCAGACGGGGGCCTCACGCTTAGCGACCGCAAAGGCGACGAGGAACGAGAGGACGGCGAGACTCTGGAAGAGGACCTCTGCCGCGCTATGGTCTGGGAAGCCGACGAGGCTGTAGCTGAAGAAGGTTCCTGGCAAGAGTGCGAGTACGACGACCGCGGCGAGGGCCGCGAACCGGCTGACGAACCGACGTGCGATAAAGTAGGTCGGGATCGCAACGAGCGTTCCCGCGATGGGGGCCATGATGAGCATGACTTCTTCGGCGCTACCCATGATGGGGCGGGCGAGCCAGATACCGACCGCCATGATGTGGTCCCAGAGCGTGCCGAACTGCCCCGACTGTTTCCCGAACGGGAAGCCCGTCCAGACATCGTAAGGCATCCGGTTCGGGTAGTTCGCCATGATGTACGAGGTTTCACGGAGGTGGTACCACGGGTCGTTGCCGCGGAAGTACACTTGGCCGTCCTGGATGAAGTTCCCGTACGATTGGAGACGCGTCCAGAGCATGAACGCCAGTGCGCCGAGAAGAACCGGGACGTGATACCACCGTGCGAGAAGGTCAGCGGGGGACCGGTCCGACTCCGCCGGTGGATCGTTTGAGTCGCTCATTACGTGAAGACGACTGGCAAAACGCGCATAAGGCTTGTGATAAAGCGAGCAATCGGAGGGAGGTGATCCAATTACTCCGGTCAGCCAGCAAACGGACATGCAGATATCGCCCGATGTCAACGTGTAAATATCGAATACCAATGATGATCTCTTAGTACCACTTGTTCGAGTCTTAAGTTGGTTTTATAACTTTGCGGAAAAACATTATTGCTGATGTCCATCTTGCTAACTGGTGCTGACGGATACGTCGGCTGGCCAACTGCGCTGCGACTGGCAGATCGGCTTGACGAGCGGATCGTCTGTGTAGACAACTTTGCGCGGCGAGATTGGGTTGCAGAGTCAGGTAGTGTTTCGGCAACACGGATTAACGAACCGAAGAAACGGTTCGAAGCTGAAGAGAATCTGAGCCTCGTTGAAGGCGATCTCGCAGATCGGGATTTTGTGCTCCAATTGTTGGACACCCACGAACCGGATACCGTGCTTCACGCGGCTGCCCAACCGAGCGCACCGTACTCGTCGATCAACGGTGAGCGCGCCCTGTACACTCAGCAGAATAACATCTCAATGACGCTGAACCTACTTCACGGGCTTCACGAGTGTGGACTTGATACTACGCACTTCATTGAGACAACGACGACAGGAATTTACGGCGCGCCGCAGTTCCCGATTCCAGAAGGTGGGCTTGAAGTTGATCGTAAGGACGGGAGCGATGAGGTGCCGTTTCCCGCAATGGGGGGAAGTTGGTACCACCAAACAAAGTCGTTTGATGCAGCCAATATGCGACTCGCAGAATCTCAGTTCGAGTTCCCAATAAGCGAGGTTCGAACGGCGATTGTCTATGGGACTGAGACTAAGGAGACGCGTTCACATGAGAGTCCGACGCGGTTTGATTTTGATTACTACTTCGGAACAGTCGTCAACCGATTTTGTGCGCAGGCGATTGCCGGCTATCCCATCACCGTTTACGGGAAAGGCGAACAGCGAAAGCCCATGGTGAGTCTCGAAGATGCCGTCGAGAGCCTCGTACAACTTGTTGAGACGGGCCATTCCGGTGATGACGGAATCGACATATATAATCAAGTGACTCGACCGGTGGCCATCGTTGAGTTAGCCGAGACCATCGCCGACGTCGGCAGTGAGTTCAACTTAGATACAGAGGTCAAACACTACGAAAACCCGCGCAACGAAGACGAGGAGCATAAGATGACGATGGAAAACGAACAGTTTCTAGATCTAGTTGGGGGACAACGACAAGAGCTGGAGGCGGGCATCCGTGACATTCTTGAGACTCTCGTTGCCGAGCGTGACCGGATCGTCGCTCACGAAGATCGGTTCCTTCCAGGTGTGTTGGCTGACAACTGAGGAAGGGAGTTACCCAGCAATCGGCCCTGAGGTTTCGTAAATCATACCAGTGATGGTTTGAATTGGAGTGTATGAAGGTTTCTGTTGTTGTACCGACCTACTCACTCGATCGGTACTCTGATCTCTGTAGCTGTATTGATGCACTGCTTGCACAGACGTACGATCGTGTCGAGATCGTCGTCATCGTCGATGGTAACGAGACGGTCTATAAACGTGTGAATGAAGAGTACGGGGAAGAAGAGGCAGTCATTAGCTATCTGAGCCACGACGATGCAGGACCGTTAAGCCGTGGCAACATGGGTGTAATCCAATCTTCGGGAGAAGTTGTCGCGCTGACCGACGATGATGCTGTACCCGAGGAAGACTGGGTTGAGAAGCTCGTTGACGCCTACGAACGGCACGACGCGGTTGCAGTCGGTGGCCGAATGGCCGCCGATTGGGTCGCCGGCAAAGCCGACTACATCCCCGAAGAGTTCTACTTTCTCATTGGCGTTACGCACCGGGGCTTCCCGACCGAGGAACGAGAGGTCAGAAACACCTTCGGGGCGAACCTCTCGTTCAAACGCGAGGCGTTTCTGAAACTGGGCGGTATCAAGCTCGGCGGGATCGACCCTTCGAGTGTGCAAGGCAGGGAGACCGAGTTTTGTTCCCGGCTCGGGCGGACCTACGGAGAGGGCGTCATCTACACGCCTGATGCGGTCGTCAGTCACAAGATCTACGAGTACCGAACCGAACCCAAGTGGCTGGTCGAACGAGCCTTCTGGCAAGGGTACTCCAAGCGGGCGATGGAGACACTCGTTCCGGAGTCATCCGACGAGGAGTCCGATCAGCTGCGTCGGCTCCTTCTGCGATACATTCCTCGTCGCGTCTGGAATCTCCTCGTCTCGCCGAGTAAAACGAAAGCCGCTCAGCTGGCGATGCTACTCATGTTACTGGTAGCGACCGGGATCGGCTATCTATACGGAATCCTTCGCTGGCGGTAACCCGTATCGACCAACGGGTTAATTACGGTCGAAAGCACAGCCACAGTATGGCTGACAGACACGTGAGCGTCGCTGAGCCGATACTCGGTGATGCCGAACACGAGAATATCGAGCAGGTTCTCGACTCGGGGCGTTTCCTCCAAGGGCCGATGGTCGAGGAGTTCGAGGCGAAGTGGGCCGACTACGTGGGAACCGAACACGCTGTCGCCGTCTCCAACGGCACGGCCGCGATTCAGCTCGTTCTCAAAGCGATCGGCCTCAAGCCCGGAGAAGAGGTTATTGTTCCCTCGCTCACCTTTGGTTCGACGGCAACGGCGGTTGTCCACCAAGCGGGGGTACCCGTCTTTGCTGATATCGACCGTGAACTCTACACCCTTGATCATACCGATCTTGAACGCTGTCTCACTGACGAGACGGCAGCGATCATGCCCGTCCATCTGTACGGGCATCCGGCCGAGATGGACGAAATTCGGGCCTTCGCCGACGCCCACGACCTGTACGTGATCGAGGACGCAGCCCAAGCCCACGGTGCCGCGTATAAAGGACAACGGGTCGGTTCAATCGGCGATGCGGGCTGTTTCTCGTTTTACGCAACGAAGAACATCACGACCGGCGAGGGTGGGATCGTAACCACTGATGACGACGAGATCGCTGAGCAGCTCCGGATGCTCAGAAGCCACGGAATGGCCAACCGTGACGAGCACGTCACGCTCGGCTACAACTACCGAATGAGTGATCTGAATGGTGCGATCGGTACTGCACAGGTCGACCGGCTTGACGGTTTCAACGAGCGGCGGCGCGAGATCAGCGAACGGCTCGCCGCCGAGCTCGGCGACCTCGACTGGCTCCAACCGGCAACGGTGCGAGAGTACGTCGATCACGCGTACTTTTGGGCCCCGTTCGAGGTACAGGAGAACAAAATCGGACTGACCGGCAAGGAGGTTTGGGCGGAGCTCCAGGAGCGTGGCGTCGAGACACGGCACCGGTACAACGTCCCGCTCTACGACCAACCGGTGTTTACCGACCATCGGGGGTTCAACTCGGAGTTCCCGTGGAGCGCCAACCCCAACGATCACGATTACAATCTGTCGCTGCCGAACGTCGAGGAAGTTGTGGGAAGTATGATCGGACTGCCGAACCACCCCGGACTGGAGACCGAAGACATCGAGTATGTCATCGAAACTATCCGCAGCTTCGATCCCGAAAACAGCTAGTCTATGACAGATAGCTCGGCCGGAAACCTCCTTCCCGATGTTGCAGTCGTCACAATGCGAAGCGGTGCAACCCCACAGAACGCTACATATCTACTACTGAACGTCCTCTCAGAGCTGACGACAGTTTCACTCGTAACCGTGATGTTGTCTGAAGAGTCAAACATTCACGGCAGCTATGACGTGACCGAAATCGCGCGTGGGGCGAAAGCCGACGGACTGCTGCGTACGATGCTGCTTTTCGTTCGGAATCAACTCCGTCTCTGCCGAGCGATCCGACGCCTCGATGAACCCGTGATCTACTTTTTTGGCGGGACAGCCTACTCGCTGCCGATCGTCTTCGCCAAACTCATCGGAAAGACAGTCGTCGTGCAGCCTCGTGGTGACGTTCCGCTGACACTCAGGCTGGAGTGGGAAGAGCGATATCCCGATATCCTCGCACGAGCCCTCGCGGCCAGCGTTGCGCTGCTCGAATTTGTGAGCCTATCGGTGGCAGACCGAATCGTCACATACACCGAATCGATGGCTGAAGAACTCGGGTTGGGTCGGTTCCACGAAAAACTCTACCCTAATGGAACGCGGTATATTGCCTTAGAAGACGAATTCACGCCACGAATACCCATTGAGGAGCGCGAGCGGCGGGTGGGGATGATCGGTCGGCTTGACATCGAAAAGGGAATCGAGGAACTGATCGGGGCAGTCAGCCGACTCCCGGCCGATATCACCTTCCGGTTCGTCGGCGATGGTGCCCACCGCGAGACGGTCGAAAAACGATTGGCGTCCGAGATCGATGCCGGACAAGTCGAGCTCACTGGCTGGGTAGACCACGACGAGATTCCAACCCATCTCAACGAGCTGAGACTGTTGGTGTTAGCCTCGGAGCCGACTGAGGGACTCCCGACTGCGATTCAAGAGGCCTTCGCTTGTGGGACGCCGGTTTATGCGACGCCAGTCTCGGGGATTCCGTCGGTCGTGGTTGAGGGGGAAACCGGATTCCTGATGGAAGACAGATCTCCAGACCGGATCGCCGAGAAGATCGAATCGATTCTCGACCGGAACGACCTCCCGGAGATCAGCGAGGGGTGTCGGGAGTTCGCCGTGGATAAGTATAGTTTCGAGGCGTCCGTCGACAACTTCGAGCGCCTCTTGACAGACCTACAGCGGGAGTAGCTTCTCCATGACGCCGTACCGGAAGATCAGGTAGCCCGCAAACGACTTTGTCGTCTGGCGTTTGAATCGTTCGCGTGGATTCTGGTACCAGTCGCGAAGCGCAGCTTTCCTAGTGAGGGTTTTGTCTTCCGACTCATAGCGGTCGAGATCGAACTCGAATCGCTCGCGCTCAGCTTCAGAGTATACGAGGTCGTAGTCAAAGTACTCTAACTGGTCGCCCGCGATCTTTTCAACCAGACAGATCTCGTCGTCCGGCAACTGCTGGTGGAATTTGTCGTAGTTATCACTCATAATAGGGGAGGTGAGGTTCTCGAACACTTCCGCACTCTCGGCGGCTGCCTGAGCCTCGTCGGTCTCGTAGTAGTAGAGCATCTCCTCTTGGAACGGGATTTCGAGGAATGCACACATCCCACGGACGACCGATTCGGGGTCCTGCAGTAGGTCCTTGTACCGTACTTGGTGGACCGAGTCGGGGTGGTTCTCGATGAGTTCGGCCCCGCGGCGCTGTTCTTGTTGCCATCGGGTTGCGCTGTAGAATGGGTGATAGCGCCATACGTTCGAGCGCTTGAACGATAGGGCAACGTCACGGGCATCACGGACGTTGTAGATGATTTTGAGGTCGTCGTAATACTCGAGAGCTTCGTTGAGGCAGTCCCACAGGGCAGGATACTTCGATACCCAGCCATTAGTCCCCTCCTGTGTGGCATACTCGCCATAGAGCGCGCTTTGGATGTCAAACAACGAGTGACTCTGTTGGCCGTGATATAGTCTCTCGACAACGTGGTCGATATCGAGAGCCGTCTCCAAGGGATGGAATGAGTGGTGTTTGTTCACTAACACGTCTCGCACGAGGTTCCGGGCCCGGCGTTTTGGGAGTTCTTTCGGTGGGGTGACTTTCCCCCACGGGTATGCCGTCTCCAGCGGATGGGGGGCAGAGAGATCCGTATGCGTACCGAGAATACTTCGGATCAGATTCGATCCGGATCTCTCGCTCGAAAGTAGAAAAATCGGGTTCTTCGGATCGCGGAAGTCCCCATCGGAACGACTATCCTCCATGGTTAGTTGGATTGTTGGGAGTCGATAGTTTCTGTATCATCCGGTAACAACGAATCCTCCAGTCGGCGGACAGCTCCGACTGGGGCGAGAAACGCAGCAATCCGAATGAGAGTCCCGAGTACCAGACCAAACACGTAGAGACGGAAATACGAATTATTGGACTCGTTCCCACCGATTTTGCTTGTCGTCATACTGGCTAATCGAAAGGTTCCGGTTATCTTTATTGTAACGGTTATCAGGCGAAAACCTGTCCCAAAACAGATTTATAGCGCAGACGGATTCCGTGAGTTATGCGAGTGCTCGTTACAGGTGGTGCCGGGTATATCGGCAACTACATCGTTGAGGAACTCCTCGACAACGGACATCACGTTCGTGTCCTCGACAGTTTTCTGTTCGGCGATAGTGCGTTAGATCCGTTCCGTGACCACGATCGATTCGATGTTACTGAAGGCGACATCAGGCATATCGAGGACCTCTCATATGCGATGGAGGACCGAGACGCGGTGATTCATATGGCTGGGATCGTCGGCGATCCAGCCTGCGGCGTCAACGAGCAGGCCACACAGGCAGTGAACGTCGAAGCGACGAAGTCGCTCGTCGAGGTGTGTAAACTCCACGACATCGAACGGCTTGTGTTCGCATCGACCTGTTCAGTCTACGGTGCAAGCGAATTGATGGAACTCAACGAAGGATCGTTCCTCAATCCGCTCTCGCTGTATGCCGAGTCAAAGATTGAGTCCGAAGACATCATTTTTCATCAAACGCATGGCGAATTCACCGATTCCGATATTACAGCCACACATCTCCGACTGGGAACTATTTTCGGCTGGTCCCGTCGAATGCGGTTCGATCTCGTCGTAAACCTCCTGACTGCCAAGGCGGTGCTTGAAGGTGATATCCCCGTCTACGGAGGTGACCAGTACCGACCGCTCGTTCACGTTGCGGATGCTGCCAACGCATTCGTTACGGTGCTTGAAGCCCCCAAAGAGAAGGTCGACCACCAAATTTTCAACGTCGGTGACAACGACCTAAACTATCAGATTAAAAAGGTCGGCCGGATCGTTGAAGATCAAGTACCGGACGCAGAAGTCAGATTTGTCGAGCACAAGGAAGATGAGCGGACCTACCGGGTCAGCTTCGACAAAATAAACTACATTCTCGATTGGGAGGCCGAGCGAACAATCGAAGACGGGGTCGAGGAGATAAAAACTTGGATCGAAGAGGAGAACATCACCGACTACGAGCAGGACGTGTTCCGCAACTCGAACTATCCGTATATGTAAGATGAGCGGACGGAGCCATACCATCGAGGATCGGGAAGTGTGGCAGGAGTGGTTCGACCGGCTCGATGCTGGCCCGTACCACTCGCCGACATATCTCGAAACGCTTGCCGGGGAGTTCGAACACGAATCCGAGCGAGCGGAACTGTTCGTCTACGGCGACACCGACAGCTTCGTGTACTATCCATATATTCGTCGGGAGTTGACTGATTTCCCGTTCGTCAGAGAGGAGCTCTCGGAACCGGAGGCGTACTCCGACATTGTCTCGTCGTGGTACTATGGTGGGCCATTGCTGTCCGAGGGTGCTTCTCCATCGCTGGCCGACGAGTTCGTGGAGGCATTTTCCCAGTTCTGTGCCGATGACGGAATCGTCTCGGAGTTCATCCGATTCGATCCGAACCGGGAAAACTACGACCGGTTTGACGCTCTGGAGCCGACGTTCAACCGAGAGACGGTCAACGTCGATCTCACAAAGGGAGTGGACACGCTATGGGACGAGTTCGAGAAACGCAACCGTAACGCGATCCGACAGGCCCAGCAGACCGACCTCGTCGTCGAACCGACAACTGATCCCACTGATTTCGAGGCGTTTTACGACATCTACACGAACGCGATGGAGGCGAAAGACGCCTCGGACCACTACCGATTCCCGTATTCGTTCTTCAAGACATTGCTTGGAACTGACCTCGCGACGATTACCGTCGCCCGTTACGACGGTGAAGTCGTTGGCGGTGCCGTCGTGGTTCATGACGACCACATCGCACACGACTATCTGCGGGCGTCGAACCCCGACTACTGGGACCTCCGAGTGAATAACCTCCTCTGCTACGGGGCGATGATGGAGATGCGCGACCGGGGAATCGACCGTTTTGACTTTCAGGGAGGTCGACCCGGCGTATTCAAATTCAAAAAAGGATTCTCGACGGAGGGGCGAGGTGAGTTCTATATCGGGAAGCAGATCCACTGCCCGGAGGTCTACGATAGCCTCACCGAGGCAGCCGCTGACACCGGTATCGATACCAACACGGGATATTTCCCGGCGTATCGAGAAGAAAAGAGCAATTGATGATTCCCCTCGGAGCACCGGAAGTCAGCGAAGCTGGCATCGATCACGTGGTGAAGTTACTCGAAGACGGACTGTTGTCGACTGGTGAGATCGTCGCCGAATTCGAAGAGCGGTTCAGTTCGTTTGTCGGCCGCACTCACGGTGTCGCAGTCGCTTCCGGAAGCGTCGCCTTGGAACTCGCACTTGAGGCGACCTTTGAAGAGGGCGACAGGATCGCCCTCTCACCGTACAACTGCGGCTCGATGCTGTATGCCATCCTTCGTGCAGATTTAAATCCGGTTTTTGTCGATGCTGAGCCAGAGACGGCAGCGCTCGATCCGGAATCTCTCACCCGGATAGGCAAGCCTCCAGACGGCGTGGTGAGTTCACACCTGTTTGGCCACCCAGCGCGTATCCGCGATATTGCAGAGGTTTGTGACCAGCTGGGAGCGACGCTCATCGACGACTTCGCACAGGCGCCGGGAGCGACAGTACACGGCGATCCGGCCGGATCACTCGGAGCAGTTGGTGTGTGCAGCTTTGGCGCGACGAAGAACGTGACGACCGCTGAAGGCGGGATGATCGTCACCGACGATTCAACAATCGCCAAGTACGTGAGCGAACAGCGGACGAACACCGACGATGTAACACCACCGCCGCGGAGCGTTCGAATGAACGATATCGAAGCCGCAATCGGACTTTCGCAGCTAGAGACCTACGACAAGACGATCACCCGGAAACGGGCTGTCGCCACAATTTATCGGGAAGAATTGTCGGATCTTCCTGTCGAGTTGCTCTCGGTTCAGCCGTGGGCAACTGACGTTTATCACGCGTTCCCGGTGTTAGCTCCAGATGCGGATCGACTGGCTGCCCACCTCGATAAACGAGATATCGGCACGAGCCGCCTCTACGAAACACCGCTCCACGAGTACGACGCGGCACCGCCAACCGACAACGGGTATCCAGTCGCCGAACGACTCGCAGATGAGGTCGTGTTACTCCCGATTCACGGGCAGGTTACCGATTCGCAGGCCCGCACAGTCGCTGACGCTGTAGCTGGATTCTATGCGAATCAATAGCTTCAAACGCTCTCTTGATATACTCGCCGTATGAACGTTGTCTTTGCATCCGTCGACTGCCTCCGTCCAGACGCCTGCGAACATCGGTTTTTTGAAAAGCAACGATCAACTGGACTCTCGTTCGACACCTGTATCGTACAGGCACCGTTCACCAGCCCCTCCCACTCATCGATGTTCACCGGTCAACGGCCATTCGAGCACGGCGTCCGATGGCTCGTTGACTACGATACGGAGGCTACAACGTTCCCGGAGTTGCTCTCCGAAGCCGGGTATAACACCGCAGCCTTCGTTGGCGGATATCCTCTTCCGACGGGGAATTTAGACAAAGGATTTGACACTTTTGAACACGTCGTCGAGTACGAGGACCGCGACGAGGGGCGACAGGAGTTCGGCCCTGCAAACCTGCTGGTCAATCGGGCCGTCAACTGGCTCCAAGATCACGAGGGAGAAGATAATTTTGTGTTCCTCCATCTCTTCGATCTCCACTTCACGCTCCGTTCGGAATTCGGCAAGCGGGAGACCCCCGAGTTCGACGAGAACAACGTGTTTGAAAATGTTGAGCAGTATATTGGTCGACAGAAACGACGGTACTACGAGGAGGCGGATTTCGTTGCTCGTCAGCTTGAGCTCCTTGAAGACCTCGTCGATATCGATGTGAGCGTCGTTACCGGCGACCACGGCTCGAAGATGCCGGGCGAGCACGGCTACCCGTGGGTGTACGACAGCGAGGGGAACCGCGTCGGTTCGCAGTTCCGCGCCGTTGAACTCTACGACAACATCATTCGCGTGCCACTGTTCGTGAAGGGTCCGGGAGTGCCGACCGAGACCGTCCACGAACAGGTCCGAAGTATCGATATCGTTCCCACGTTGTTGGATGTTCTTGACCTCGATATCCCTGATGTACCGGGTATTTCCTTGTTGGATGGCAGTCGGCCAGAGTTTGCCTATTCAGAGACCTACCACGGTCAGCTCACCAGCGAAAACAAGCTCACCTACCGAATGAACGAGAACTATGATTTCGGCTGGAACGAGCTTGATTCGCTGGTGTGTCTGCGCTCCAACGAGTGGAAACTCATCTGCACGGCGAACGGTGATCTCGAACCGGTTGAACTCTATCATATCGCTCAAGATCCCGGCGAAAGCCGGAACCGATTGGACGACGAACCGGAGATCGTCGAAACGTACTTCGACCGGCTGATCGATCTCCTCGAAGAAGATCAGCAGCGATATGTCACGGCAGAGCGGTTGGATTCCGAAACCCGGGATCATCTCGAAGACCTGGGATACCTCTGAGGCGTCGCCTCGTTGATATCGTCGACAGCCCAGTCTGAATCAGTGCGTTCTTATCAAGTGTGTCCTAGATTCAGTATGGACAGCACTGCTGGTGTCGCCGATCTCCATATGCATACAGTGGCATCGGATGGGACCTGCTCCGTCGACGAGCGAATTTATCAGGCCCGACAGCGCGATCTCGATGCCATTGCGATCACCGATCACGACTCCGTGTCGGCGGATATCCAAGACAGAAATACCGTCGCCGACGGCCTCGAACTCATCGCTGGCGTGGAAGTCCGTGCTGACGTCTTGGACACGAAAGTCGAACTACTCGGTTACTTCATTGACCCGGACGACGAACGACTCACTAGCATCCTTGAGGAAGTCCGTACGTACCGTCGAGAGCGAAATCGTCAGATAATCGATCGGCTTCACGAGACATCTCGTCTTGACCGCTCATACGCCGATATTCGGGCGGAAGCCGATGGTATTCTCGGCCGCCCTCACATTGCTAACGTACTCATCGAGGAAGGAATCGTCGACTCGATCGGCGCAGCCTTCGATGAATTCCTCGCTAACGACGGGAAGGCGTTTGTCCCAATGGAACGGGTTCCTGCCCCGGACGTGATCGATGCTATCCAGAGTGCTAGCGGTGTCGTCTCACTAGCCCATCCTGGGCGTATCCGAACAGATAATATGGAGGGGATTGTCGAGAAACTCGTCAAGCACGGCTTGGATGGGATCGAGGTGCAGTATCCCTACGAAGCGGCACCGAGCGAAGGCTACGCGGACGTATCAGTGGAAGATGCGGCGGCGCTTGCAGATGAACATGGTCTCCTCAAGACAGGTGGTTCCGACTGTCACGGCCCCGAATCGGGGAAGTTCCGTATCGGAGAGGTCCGGGTTACCCAAGGACAACTCGAGGCACTTCGCGAATGCGCGGACCAGCGCCGATCATTGTAACCCGTTACGGCTCTCTGTAACTGGAGCCGTTACTCGTTCAGATAGCCGAGATCCTTCAGTCGGTCAGTAAGTTCCTGTTCTTCCGTTCGGGTAATTGAGAAGCTGTAGTCGTCGTCGAGCTGTTCTTCGAGCAGTCCCTGAGATTCGAGTTGGGAGAGCACGTGGTCGACCCCTTCGTCGATAGATTGATCTTCAGTGTCGACAATAATTTCGGGGTTAAGCGGCTCTTGGAAGGGGTGATTGATACCAGTGAACTTTTCGATATTACCCTCGCGTGCGTTCTCGTAGAGCCCTTTCGGGTCCCGTTCTTCGGCGGCTTCAACGGAACATTTCACGTAGACGAGGACGAAATCACCCTCATCTTCAATGATATCTCGGGCTTGTTCTTGGGAGTCCCGGAAGGGCGTAATCATGCCGACGATAACCGGGATATCGTTGCGGTTGAGCAGCTTGGCGATGTAGGCGGTTCGGCGGTTGTTGGTTCGGCGGTCCTCACGTGAAAACCCGAGGTCGGGATGGAGGTGTTTCCGTATTTCGTCTCCATCGAGGTTTTCGATGGGGTATCCCATCTCGACGAGCTGGTCTTCCACACGACTTGCGAGCGTTGATTTCCCTGCCGACGGACGGCCCATAAACCAGAGCGTAAACATAGTTATTCCTCCACGAATATCTCGTCAAGAGATAATACTGTTTCGGTAACTTCGGGTCGCATCAGTTCAGACGGTGGTGACTCGTTATCGGATAGCATGCCTCGAAGTTTCGTTCCGCTGGGTTCGAGATGCTGATCAGACCCGTGCGGACAGATCTTCTCCGAAACGATTCCGTCGCACTTCCGACAGTAGAACGCATAGTGGTAGTATAGTGGTTCGATGCCGATGTTCCCCATCGCGTCGAACAGTTCTTGCGCTTCGAAATCGCCGTAATAGTTTCCGACACCGGCGTGGTCGCGGCCGATAATGAAGTGGGTACAGCCGTAGTTTTTTCGGACGATCGAGTCGAAAACTGCCTCGCGGGGCCCGGCGTACCACATCCGAGACTTGAACATCGACAGGGCGACCGATTTCGTCGGATAGTAGTTCTCGATGAGTGCTTCGTACCCCTCAAGGATCGCGTCATTCTGATAATCTCCTGGTTTTTTCTCGCCGATCTTGGGCTGTATAAGCAGCCCATCAACGTGTTCGAGCGCGGATTTCTGGAGGTACTCGTGTGCCCGGTGGGGGACGTTTCGGGTCTGAAAGCCGACGACGGTGTCCCAGCCGAGGTTCTTGAAGAGAACCCGCGATTCTTTCGGAGTGAGATCGTGGTTCCCATTCCGTGGCATCGCATCGGCAAACGCCTTGATCGAGCCACCGACAAAGAAGGGCTCTTTCGACTGGAGTGTCCGAACACCGGGGTGGTCCTCATCGGTTGTCCCGAACAATTTCTCGCAGGTTTCTGTCTCGTTGTAGCGGTAGACACTGTCAACATCTAGAATCCCGGCGGGAGTCCCGTCTGGTCGCCGGATGCCTATACGCTCGCCGGGACCGATCTCGTTTGCCAATTCTGTTTCTATGTCGAGGACAACTGGAAGTGGCCAAGCAACGCCACTCTCTAGTGTGAGGTCGTTAACGACCTTAAGAAAATCATTGCGGGACATAAATCCTTGAAGTGGACTGTAGACCCCGTGGGCGAGATTAGCAAAATCGAAAAATAGGTTGCGATCAAGGGTAACTGAAATGAGATCGCCAAAGTCTTCGCGTAGTTCGTTGCTCCGTGCCTCCGTTACACATCTATCAATGAGTTTGTTCCCGTGGGGGGATATCATATAATATCACAGCCTCCATTGTCCGGGGTTACAAATCTTATCGTTTACAGCCGACATTGATGCTAGAGAGGTAAACAAATATTCCGACCCAAAGGAAGACTTCAACATTATAAGAAAAGTTATTACATCGACGCCGGCCCCGTAGAAGTATATGGAGTCGCCTACAGTCAGCGTGGTCATACCATACGGCCCCGAGTTTACACCCGAAGAATTGCTGGAGCGTGCTAAATCTACGGTGCGAGCCCAGAACGTACCTACTGAGTTGGTCATCGTGGAGGATGTCGAATCACGGGGTCCCTCGTGGGCGCGCAATTGTGGACTTGACCGCGCGGACACCCGTTACGTCGCACTGTTGGACGCTGACGACGAATGGTTTGAAAACAAACTTCGTCGTCAACTCGACCAAATGGCCAAGACGGGAGCTGGCCTCTGTGTCGAAGGCGTTTCGATGGATACCGAATCGTTCATGCGAGAGCTTTATCTTGGGAATTTGGAGTCACTAACCTCCTCGATCATGCTTGATACTGACCAGGTCGATGTTCGATTCGACGAAGGACTGGATCGCCGTGAAGACCATCTGTTCATGCTTGAAGCCGCTGCGCAGGGGGGCATTTGTCTCGTTCCGGATCTCTTTGAGGTCGGCCGACATGAAGACAGCTATTCACACGGTCTAACACATTTTGTCCGACTGAAAAAAGACATAGCGTTTGCCCGCGCCGTTCGAGAGCGTGTTCCTGAAATTAGGAATTACATAAATAGCTACTACCGGCGGCCGCGTTGTCGAACGGAGCCAGTTATGAATACACCAGGGGACCTCTTCAGGATGGTTCTCCTCCGGGTCTCGCTAATCTCACTGTTAATCTTTTTTCCTAGCTTGGTCTGTCAGCAGCTACGACACCGCGTGTGAACCGACGAGGTTGTCTTCATAGTTCAAATACCATCACACAGGAATAGACAGATTTCCGAGGAGCTGTCTCACATCTTGTCTGACTTTCGCTGATATAATGACTAATATAGTCATATAAAAAATTGCGCCGGCAAATACAATTAGTACTGTTTCAACGTGGCTTGGTCCTACGAGGGCTTCAAGCAGATAAACGAACCCAGTCATCACCACAGCGGATACCACCTGTCGACCGAGCTCCTCCAGCGGTATTCGGATTGTGTCTAGCACCTCTGAAAGGTAGTAGTAGCCAAGCAGGAGCGTTAGGACCGACGAGAGAAGTGTGGCAACAGCTGCACCAGTCCATCCAAACTGCGAAATTAGAACCACATTCAGAGAAAGGTTAGTAACAGTGAACACAGCGTTAGTCCGAAAGGCGGCATCGGGACGTTTGACAGCATTTAGTACATCGACAAACTGACTTCCGTATACCTCGAAAATTTGTGCGAGTATGAGAATCGTGAGAACCGTCGATCCGACGACGAACTCCGGGCTGTATATCTTTAGCAACCGTGGTCCGATGATCAGGGCACCGAAAAACCCGGGGATGATGATGATACCGGTATACTGGACGCTGGTCTCCAGCGCACTGGTAATACGGCTGTTGGCGTCTTTACTACTTAGTTCGCTAAATTGAGGAAACATCACGTCTCGGATCGAGTCAGAAGCCAATACCAGAAACGCACTCAACGTCCATGCAACTTCGTAGACGCCGATCAGCGACGAAGTGGCAAAAAATCCGAGCACGAGGGTATCCATCCATCCGAATGTTTTGCTTTTGAATCCGCCCATCCACGAAAAGCGCGCGAAATTCAGTATGTGTCGAACATCCCGGACATCGGGCATCGTTGGTCTAGTGCGTAGAAGCCACAGCGCTCCGAGAGTCACGACGACCAACGCTGCCGCGTGGCCCACGAGTAGACCCGTGATCGTGAAGCCGAGGACGACAAACAGAATTTGAAACGCGGCCTGGAGAACTGTTCTCGTAGTCGTCAGCCAGCCGTATTTCGAAACTTGTTTTTCGCCTTTCAACACGGCACCGGCCGTGTCGAAACCGATCGTGGTGGCGACGAGCACGACGATCAACAGTGTTACGTCGGCACCAACGTAGGCGCTGACGTATCCGGAGAAGGCGATCAGCAGGCCACCGACGACACCCACTGAGAGCGCACTCAGAAGGAAACTCGTCGAGAGGTATGCCCCCTGGTTTTCGCCCTCACTGATGTACTTCTCGGTAGCCTTGGAGACGCCCCACGCCGGAACGACCATCCAGACGATGACACTTTGTGCAAGCGCATAAATGCCGAGCACATCGGCACCGAGCACTCGTGCGATGACGAACGTCGTAGCGAATCCGGCAGCTGAGCCGACGACTTTCGAGGCGAAATGCGAGAGAATTGATCTATTAGTCGTCATCTTTGTAGAGCTAAGCTTGTGCAGTTCACGGCGGTTCTTAGCTTGAATCTCACTGCCGATTGAAGTGAATCTTTTTCATCGCGGCTGCGTCCAAATTGGAACTGTGCGCGGATTGGATTGTTACAACAAACTCTTCTACTGGGGCCACGAGATTTAGACAATGACTTTGAGTGGGCCGGACTTTATCATTCCTGGCGCTTCCAAATCGGGAACGACTTCTCTGTACCACTACCTCAACGAGCACGAAGATATCTTCCTTCCAGAGACGAAAGAGCTGCACTTCTTCGAGCGAGATAACAAATACAAGGAAGGGCTTTCTGAATACGAATCCTACTTTCCGCCAGCAGACGACGGACGGATCGCCGGTGAAGTCACTCCGACATATTTCAATCATGGAATAGTATACGAGCAGTCTGCCCATACTACATACAAGTGGTCTCCCGACGATGATGCTCCAAAGCGTATAGCAGAATCGTATCCTAATATTAAGCTTATCATCACGTTACGGAATCCACTTACTCGAGCTAATTCCCAGTTTTGGAAGAACTATCGTCAGGGACGGGAGCGGGCTGATACCTTTGAAGAAGCAATTCGAGAAGAACTTGCCGGTGGGCGATCCAAAGAAGACCATCCACTATGCTGGCTGTATCGAAACGAGTACGTTACACATATCGAGAGGTGGCTTGACCTATTTGAGAGAGAGCAGATCCACTTCATAATTTTCGAACGATGGATACAGAATCCGAAACAGACACTTAACGAATTGTGTGAATTTCTGGGTGTCGAACCCAAAAGTTCGTGGTCAAGGAGTGGTGATCAAAAGAACGTCGGTGGAATGCCGCGAAGTGTCGCTATCAATCGCTTCTACCAAGATCATATCCGAGATACCGCCCTCGGTGCTCTGCTGCGAAAATATCGTATCACACATCGATTGGATGCCTTCAATTCGAGTGAAGGGTATCCGGAATTATCCGACGATGCAAAACGCCTCCTTACGAACAGATTCGCTCCAGAGTTAGCAGAATTAGAGGGTCTAATCGAAGCTGATCTCGATATTTGGCGAAAAGAGATGGAAGTCTGAGAAATAGATAGATGCTTGATACCAAACCTATTCAGCTGAATTCTCTAGCGCATTCGGAACACCTACATCACCCCTTGGAATATTGGTGGACAAATGATTGAAGATCCACTTCCTGATTTTGTTATTATCGGGACACAAAAGTGTGCAACAACTTGGATATATCGAGGTTTACAAGAACATCCGGATATATCCATGCCCAATACAGACGCTATCAACTACTTCAGTATGAACTACCATCGTGGAGACAATTGGTACAAACAGTTCTTCAAGTTATCTCAGGAAAATACAATTGTTGGCGAGGTCTCCCGTTCATATGTTCGAGACGATGCTGCACCCCGTAGACTCCAAAACGATTTACCAACCGCAAAACTTATAATTTCTGTTCGGAATCCGATGGACCGTGCCCACTCACATTATTGGCACGAAAAGTCGAAAGGTAAGATCTCGTTCGAATTTAACGAAGTCTTCGAGAACTACGATCTGTTCCAGAATTGGGTCGTCCCGGGTTTCTATTATCGCCATGTCCAGCGCTTCCTTGATGAGTTCCCAGAGGATCAGGTGAAATTGGTCTTCTTCGACGATCTCGTGAACGATGACGAAGCGTTTATTCAAGATATTTATGATTTTGTTGGTGCTGACGCCGGATACACACCTTCCTTCGTGGATGAAACAGTCAACGAAGCTCGGGATAAACTCGGCTTCCAGAGTGTCAATAGGGCGTACTACCGGCTCTTCAACTTCATTCAAGCGAACTTTCCGAAGCCGGTGAAGAATATTCTCCATCCGTTTCACACCGCATACAGGCGTGGTATCGTCAGCACGCTCGGGGGGAAAGACGAGTACGAAAAGGGGATGGATCCCGAGGTTCGCCGGCGACTGGAAGAAGTGTACGTAGATGACGTGCAACGGCTGGAAGAGTACACCGGTCGCAACTTTGAGCATTGGTTTGAACATCCCGGTGCCGCAGGCTACTACGAATGAAACACGTCGCACGGAGGATTCGTAATTCTGCTCAAAAGATCAGGGTACAGAGTCGACGAACCCTTGCAACTCTGTCTCCACGGTCGTCGCTTACGGTATTCATGTATCACAGCGTGACGGAAGATGCGACTCGAAACTGGGGTCCGTGGCGATACGCGGTTACGCCGACAGAATTTGAAGAACATATCTCGATCATAGCCGAACAGTACAACGTCGTGACGATGGACGATGTCTCAGATCATATTAGTGATTCTTCATATTTGCTTCCTGAGAACGCTGCTGTCGTGACATTTGACGATGGATACAGGGATACCCTTACTCAAGCAGTTCCAGTGCTTGAACGATATGGCGTTCCTGCAACCATCTACGTGACAACAGACTTGATAGGCGATCCATATGGCCCGTTCGAATTCAGATTGGCAGAGGCCCTGAGAAGCCGATCTGGGCAGTCCATTTCTATCTCAGACTTAGATCTTGAATTGCCGGATTCAATTCCCACCAACCCTAAGCGTGCATACCGTCTGCTCCGAAAATCAGGAAAGTGGGAATCACCTGAACAACGTGCCGAAATACTTGGCATCATCGAAGATGAGGAGCTGGCAGGAGCACCTATGTTAGATGTCGAAGAGATTCAATCACTTTCGGAACACAAACTCATTACGGTCGGAGCGCATGCCCATTACCATGTCCCATTAACAACTCTTTCAGAGGACGAACTTCTTAAAAATATAATGCGGTGTGTTACTACTTTGCAAAATATTTCCAGAGAGCCAATCGAACACTTTTCTTATCCATACGGTGCATACGACAGTAATGTAAAGCGTGCTGTTCAGCATTCTGGAATGGTAACATCTGTAACTACTTCTCCCGAAGTTATCTTTTCTGACGATATAGCACAGCGGAACATGGTTATACCTAGGATAGATGGTGGAAGGTATTCTGTATATCCGAGTGTACGCCACTCTATCTTATAGGTCCGATACTCGCCAGCTACACAAAAATATTGAACCGTTAACCACAGTAACTATGTACGTGTTGATTGTACGAACCTCAACACATGGGTCTTGACCAGTACATTCCTAATCGAGCAAAAAAATATATTAAAGTTGTGTATGATCCAGTATATAATATGTACTTCAATCAGAAATACAATAATAAAAACCATCTGGTGAAAAATATTGGGCCGCTAGAAGTTGAGTTTGATACCTCTAGTAACATATCCAAAGAATGGTTTTATCCCCGATACAAGGGAGACCAAATTCATGAACCGGTTGTCAGCAAATATCTCGCAGACACCGTGAAAAAAGATGATGTGTTCTTTGATGTAGGTGCGAACGTGGGTTATTTCTCTGCTGTAGCGGCAGCAAGTGGCGCAGAAACTCATTCATTTGAGGTGGACCCTCGCCTAGGATCAATTATTTACACAAACCTCGAACAAAATAGCGATTCATTTAATGTTGTCGTCGGTGCTGTCTCCGATCGAACATCTGATGTTGTTTCTTTTACCCCTCATCAATCTGGAAATCCATCTACGAATCAGATTGTAAGGGCTAGTTACGGATTCTCCGTCCCAACACTTTCTCTTGATTCATACGTTAGTAATCGAGAAGTCGTTCCCAATTTAATGAAGATCGATGTTGAAGGAGCTGAAGCCGATGTTGTTCTGGGTGGTGATAATACCTTGGCCTGCGAGGATCTCAGAGCCGTTCTTTTGGAGATACACCCTAAATTACTTAATAACACAACATCCAAAGTTCGTAATATATATTCGACATTTATAGATCATGGGTTTGATTGCTACCGGTTCCAAGATCACCGATCAACAAATTTGGAAAGGAAAAAAATTGAAACATCCCAGTCGGAAATAACCAACTTAGATGAAAATCAAATGCTGCTGTTTTCACGCTCTTGAGATGAGGTTTCTATCTGAATACCAGTTTAGCTTAGATTTTTCGCATATCTCATACAGTTTCTCCTCCGGGTTCGTCACAGAATAAATTACCTGCTGTGCTCTCTCAAATCCAAAATATTCGAATAGAGTTCGGTCAAATTCGGGATCTTAATCTAACTCTGTTTATGAATGTCGTACCAGCTGATCGTACCAACTCTCATTGTTTCGATACCACTCAATAAATTCCTGAACACCCTCATCAATATTCCGCGTGGGTTCGTATCCAATCGTTTCTGCTGCCCGCGAGATGTTCGCATGAGTATGCTCCGCATCGGCGTCGTGACGCTCGTCGAATTCAATCTCTAAGGAGGGATCGACTGTATCTCTGACTGTTTCTGCGAGCGTAAGGATATCGATGTTGTCCGTCGATCCGATATTCATCACCTTGCCGTCCGCACTGTCGTCGGTCAAAAGCTTCCGATTTGCTGCTACGATATCTTCGATATATGTGAAGTCCCGCGTCTGTGAGCCGTCTCCGTACACGACCGGCGGTTCGCCATGGAGGCACCGCGAGACGAAGTTCGTGATTGCCATGTTCGGCCGCATTCGTGGGCCGTACACTGTGAAGTACCGAAGCGAGACGGTCGGCAGTCCATACACCTCGTTATACACCCGAACGTAATGTTCCGCGGCTAGCTTCGACACCCCGTACGGAGAGATTGGTGTTGTCGGATGGTCCTCGTCGTAGGGGAGGTACTCCGGCTTCCCGTATACGCTCGATGATGAGGCGTTCACCACACGCTTGATGTCGGCATCGCGAGCTGCGTCAAGAACGTTGAGTGTGCCTTCGACGTTGTACGTGTTTACTTTCCGTGGCTCCTTCACGCTCGTGCGTACGCCTGCCTGTGCAGCCTGATGGTACACGATATCAACCCGCGAGATGAGGTCCTCGACGAGATCACCATCAGTCGTCGATCCTTCCACCAACTCGTAACTCCCTGACGACGACGCAGCTGCCTCACGTCCTGCCTCGACATTGTGCTCTTTGATCCCGAGGTCGTAGTACGGCTCGAAGTTATCGAGTACGACCACGTCGTGACCCTCTCCTGCGAAAGTTTCCGCGAGATGTCCGCCGATGAACCCTGCGCCACCGGTGACGAGAACGTCCATGCACGAGGATGTCGGAGCGTCGTCAAATGGGTTGTGGAAGTCCTCTGCGACCGAGACGACGGCTAGACTCATCTACTGTCTACCTTCGTTCTCTGAACGGATATCCCGCTCACAAAGTATTTCCCACCCCACCGACACTCCTCACCCATGCAAGCAGTCGTACTCGCGGCGGGGGAGGGCACACGCCTGCAACCGCTGACGGACGACAAGCCGAAGGTGCTCGTCGAGGTCAACGGGACGCCGCTGATCGAGGATGTCTTCGATAACCTGATCGATGCTGGCGCCAGCGAGCTCATTGTCGTCGTCGGCTACAAGGCCGAACAGATCATCGATCGCTACGGCGACGAGTACCGCGATATCCCCATCACCTACACACACCAGCGCGAGCAGCTCGGGCTCGCACACGCCATCCTCCAAGCCGAACCGCACGTCGAAGGCGACTTCATGCTGATGCTCGGCGACAACGTGTTTCGCGGAAACCTCGAAGACGTTGCCAGCCGCCAGCAAGAGAACCGCGCCGACGCTGCGTTCCTCGTCGAAGAGGTGCCCTACGAGGAAGCCTCTCGCTACGGCGTGCTCGACACGAACGAGTACGGCGAGGTAGTCGAGGTAGTCGAGAAGCCCGACGACCCGCCGAGCAACCTCGTGATGACCGGCTTCTACACGTTCACGCCCGCCATCTTCCACGCGTGTCACCTCGTCCAGCCCTCTGACCGCGGCGAGTACGAACTCCCCGACGCGATCGATCTCCTCATCCAGTCCGGCCGCACCATCGACGCGATCCGACTGGACGGCTGGCGGATCGATGTGGGATTCCCCGAAGACCGCGACCGCGCCGAGGAACGGCTGGACGAACTGGTCGATGATGATACCGCAAGCGAAGCAGGTACGGAAACCGAGGAAGATGCAAGCGACGCCGTCGTCGACTCGTGAGTCCGATGTCGCTGGTGATCGGCTCCACTGGGGTCTGAAAGTGACCAACGCCATGGCATCGTCCCTCGAACACTGAGTGGATAGCCGACACGGAGAGAGTACGTTTCGTCTGTCTGTGGCAGTAGTGGTAGGTGCCCGTGAGGAGCCGACCTGCAGGAAGAGTAACAGCGAGAGATATAACGACATAGAATCGGCACCTAGAGAGAGGACGTTTCGTCTGTCTTCGCCGCGTCTTACAGAGAGGATTCTGCTTCGGCTTCTTGCCTAATCTCGATGACGATCTGCGGGTCAAGGTCGAGTTGGTACTCGTAGTACCGGCCCCCGCCTTCCCCGTGGTTTCGATCCTCTCGCTGCAGAAATCCGAGCATATGGAGGTCAGAGAGGTGGTTCTGGATACTCTTGAGGGTTGTAAGTGGGTCCACGGCGTGTGATTCCGCGATCGCTTTGTAGCGTCCCTTGATCGTTCGCGACCGTGCCGGTGATTCTCCCTGCTGTTCGATGTACGCCATGGTTTCGAGCAGGAGCTGTGCGTGCTGGGTCTGATCTTGAATCCGATTCCGCAGCCGTCCCCGTTGCACGAGTTCCTGGGCTTTGACGATGTGTGAGTCGTCGACCAGATCGTCCTCCGATCGTGTGGCGACTTCACCACCGACACGAAGGAGGTCTATTGCTTGACGTGCGTTTCCGCGGTCTTTAGCGGCGATCGCTGCCGCCCTCGCAATAGCTGAGTCGTCACAGGCGCCTTCGATGAACGCCCGATCAGCGCGGTCTGCGAGAATAGTACGGAGTTCGCTCGCGTCGTACGGACTGAACGAGATCTCCGTTTCCATCAGTGTGTCTTTGACTTTCGGCGAGAGCGACTGCCGGAACGTGTAGTTGTTGCTGATGCCGATGACGCCGACCTTCGAATTCGTGATATGACCGATGGATCGCGCCCGAGGGAGTTCATAAAGGAGGGTATCGACATCGTCCAAATGGTCAATCTCATCGAATACGACGAGATGGGTTCCGCCGATTCGATCGAGTTGGGTGTAGAGTTCTTCAAATGCGTCGGACGTTCCGAGACCACGTTTCGGAAACTCGCTTGCGTCTTCGGGTAACAACCCATTCACGAGGGTACGAACGACGGTGTAGAGTGACTTTCCGTTACAGTTCAGTTCGTGTACGTGGAGCTCGTCGGCGTCTGGTCGTTTCGTGACTTCCTCTTGAAGCGCCTCCATCATGTACGTCGTGACCGCTGTTTTACCGAGCCCTGCTTTCCCATACAGCATGACGTTCTGAGGGGTCCGCCCGAAGAGAACGTCTTGGAGGGCATGGCGGTACTGATCGATCTCCTCGTCGCGTTCGAGAATCTGATCGGGCTGATGATCCTCAGAGAGCACCTCCTTCGAGACAAAAATTGACTGCTCGATATCACTGAATGGCCCAGCCATACGTACGATGAGTTGATGTGATTATTTAAAACCTGCTTTTGTTTGTCTCGTCTGTCTGCGGGGGAGTTCGAACACGGGTGTCTCCGCGTTCTGCTGATAGTGACTCCGAAAAGACAGACGAAACGTACTCTCTCCTACCACTTGACTCGCATATCACTCTGTTGTGCGCTCTTTTTGAGTGCATCACTTGTTCGGAAGACAGACGAAATGTACTCTCTCCCTTTCGAGCGGCATGCTGTCAAGCGTGGAGAGACACTCCACATTTGCAAGTGAAGTGCTGTGTTGAATCCGACGGGGGCATACGAGTTCGATACGGTAAACAGACGAAATGAGGGTGGTTCGAACAAACGAAACCCATCACACTGCAGCGAGGAGAACAGACGAAACGAGGGGTGTCCGACGATCAGGGAATCACTAACAATCTGCTCGATTTCTCAAAAGCATTCATCTGTCTTCACGTTGGAGAGTCCGTTTCGTCTGTCTTTCCATCTGAACGGCTCTGGTGAATCGCCAGAAGGCGTTTGATTTCACTGGTTCACGGCTCGCTTGATGTTGTAGACCGCACACATCAGAACGATCTCACGAAATTCGCGGTACCACGCTCGGGCACGCACCGCGTGGCCGAGAGTGCGCTTGATCGTCGAGAAGACGGTCTCAGACAGTGCTCTTTGGCCGTATAGAGACCCATCGATGCGCGCGTTATGCGCGCAGTCGATGGGTCGGAACTCACGATGCTTGATCAGCGGTCTCACACCTTCTTCGCGCAATTTCTCGCGTAATTGCTGCCAATCGTAGCCTTTGTCGGCGGCGAGGCTGGCAATCTCGCCCGCGTTGCGGAGGGCGAGTTGCCAGCCGATCTGCGTGTCGTGACGTTTCTCGGTCGTACAGTGAACGTCAAGTACAGCTTGTGTTTTTGTATCGACGAGCGCGGTCGTTTTCAGCGTTTGAACGCGGTAGTTCGTCCGGCGGCAGTAGTGCTTGCTGGCGGTTTCGCGGTCAAAGAACGTTGCGTCCATCGCGGCATGATCGGCGGTGTCGTGCAGCTGCGCCGACAGCCGCAGCAGCACTCGCCAGATCTTCATCTCGAACCTATCAAACGCCTTTACTAGCGTCGAGTGATGCGGGAGATCGCCCGGTTCAAGGCCGATCTCGGCCAATATTTGTGGCATCTCACTCAGCAGATCAAGGGCCTCGCGGTAGGATTTCTCTAGGTAGATTCGGAGACAGTGGAGCGAAACGACGGCGTAATCGGCGAAGCCCCCACCCCCTTCGGGGGCGGCGGCTTCGCCTCGGCCACCAACAGCATTTTTAGCTAACCGTACCGCTTTGCTCGTGAAGCGGGAGATCTTCGACATCAAGCATCGCCGATTTCCCGCTTCACTTCCTTTGATTTGACGGCCTATCCCGCCGCCTTACATCGATTCACCAGAGCCGTTGGGAGGAACATTCGCTTGGTGTGGACGAACCAGCCGGTCGCCGAAGGATGGGTGACAAACACGGTACTGGCATCGTCGATTCCGGTCGATCCAAGCGCAGATTTTTCTCGATAGCGACGGAACACGACTCCCGATCATGAGCGTGACCGAGGAGGGGGTCCGAAACATCTGCACGGACGCGGTGTTCAAGCGCGGAAAGGCCTACCTCGGCGAAGGTCGTATCCGCGAGATCCACCGCGTCGACACCACTGTATCCGCCGTCGTGAGCGGGAGCCGCCAGTACGACGTTCGCGTCGACCTCGCGGCCGACGAGTTCGATCCGTGGTGCGACTGCCCGTACGACGGACCCGGCGCGTGCAAGCACGTCGTCGCCGTGCTGCTTCGCTGTCTTGACGACGCGCCGCCGGACGGGGGGGATCGGCTCGACGCCGCGCTCGACGCTGCGGAACCTGACGACCTGCGCGCGTTCCTCCGTGACGCGCTGGCGACCGACCCCGCCCTCCGCGAGCGGTTTTTCGCTCGCTTCGGCGAGTCGTCGACGCGCTCGGTCGACGAGCTGCGCACCGCTATCGACCGGCGGTTCGAGGAGACGAACCCCGAGTACTACGTCGTCTTCGAGCCAATCGACTTCACGCAGTGGTTCGACCTCGCAGACGAGTACCGCGAACAAGGCCGAGACGCGTCGGCGGCCGCGGTCTATCGGGCACTCGTCGAGTCACTCGATGACAACATGGAGCGCGTCGACGGCGCGTACGACCATTTCTCGCAGGCGTTCGCGCGAGCCCTCGACGGCTACGTCGAATGTGCCGCGGACCGCGAGGACGACGGAGCCACAGACGCTGTCGCCTTCCTCGAGGAGCGCGCGGAGTCGGGAACGTCGTATCTCGCCGACCAGTTCGAGCGAGCGGCGTCCGAACTGCGAGAAAGGCTGGCGAGAGGATCTGGGGGCTGAGTGAACTCGACACGGCCACTCCGATCGGGACCAGGCAGCTGACGGCGCAGTCTCACTCCGCAGTCTCACTCCGCGGTCACATTCTCCGCCAGATTCCGCAGCTCGTCGATCGACTGCCTCTTCTCGTTTGCCACGTGGTACCCGAACAGCCGCAGGTAGCCGTCCGCGATCAGCAGCTCGCCGACGCTCACGTTAATTACGCCGCAACATTCGATGCCGCCGGGCGACACCAGCCGTCGCAGCGTGTGTCCGCTCTCACGGGCGTCCCGCGCGAGACGATGGTGTCCCGTATTGGCCGGGCACGACGTGTTCCTCGGCGCGTACGGTATCCGCCTTTTGCAGGAGCGGTAGTGCGTGGACGCGAAGCGACGCCGACAGCGGTCGCTCAGGGGTCGAGGCGGAGCGTGATAAAGAAAGACCGCGAAGGAGTCGGCCCGCGAGGGCCGATAGTTAGCGAATGTGAAGCGTCGCAGCCGCGTTACTCGGTACGCCGCGTAGCGAGGAGCGCAGCCGCGATGAGGGCGACGAGAGCGACGAGGGCACCGAAGCC
>Ga0207851_100017_pt1 | contig 147042 bp, 155 predicted proteins | sample A23E3SouthBayCA_FD_187747 | JGI IMG/M metagenome (GOLD analysis project Ga0207851, IMG submission 187747) | Aerobic enrichment media microbial communities from Eden Landing Ponds, California, USA - A23 E3 (SPAdes) | ecosystem: Environmental > Aquatic > Marine > Unclassified | place: Emeryville... | reverse complement strand
CCCGCCGCTCGCATCCGTCGGGCGTCCGCCGGGGTAGTGATTCCGCTCTCGGCAATCAGCGTCACGTCGTCGGGTGCCTGCGGCGCGACGGCCTCGAACGTCGAGAGGTCGACCTCGAGTTTCGCGAGGTCGCGGTTGTTCACGCCGACGATGTCGGCGCCAGCGTCGAGGGCGCGCCGGAGTTCGTCTCGGTCGTGGACCTCCACGAGCACCTGGAAGCCGCGCTCGCGGGCCGCCGCGAGCAGGTCCGCGAGGTCGTCGCCGACGAACCGCGCGATGAGCAGCACGACGTCGGCCTCGACGGCGTCGAGATGGTCCTCGGACAGCAGGAAGTCCTTGCGCAGTACCGGGACGTCGACGGCCTCGCGGACGGCTTCGAGGGCGTCGGTCGTTCCGCCGAAGTGCTCGGGTTCGGTGAGCACCGACAGCGCGGCCGCGCCGCCGGCGACCATCTGTTCGGCGAGTTCGACCGGGTCCGCCAGGCGCTCGCCGTCGGTCGTGGGACTGGTCGGCTTCACTTCGGCAATCGTCGGGACGCGACCGTCCGCAGCGGCGGCCGCCAGCGCGTCGGGCAGCGACCGCGGCGAGACGGAGACCCGTCCGGCCGGTGTCTCGCGCTCGCGGGCCGCTTCGAGGATGGACTGCACCGCGGGCGCGAGCGATTCGCTCTCGTTCATTATTGTACATCAATGCACTAGTCTGTACATAAGACTTGCGTCAGTGAGCTGCGACTGGCCACCTGTTGGGACTGTAATAGCCCGCCTGCCGGTAGCCGAATCCAGGACAGTCAGTCCCCAGACTTCCCGCGAGCGCAACTGCCGTCCGTTCAACTGCCGCGAGTCACGCAACTGTCGCGAGTGCCGAACGTACAAGGCCGTCACGCCCGACGTGACGCGTATGGACGCCGGCATCTACGCGCGCGAATCGAGCTATCTCGGACGCTACGTGCAACTCGGCGTCGCGGGCGACCGCGTCATCAGCGTCTCCTTCCCGGAGACGGCGCCGGCCGACGCCAGCACCGACCACCCGCTGCTGGACCGCGTCGACGACTACCTCGACGGCGCGCCCGACGACTTCGACGACGTCACCGTCGGCCTCACGGTCCCCACGGACCACCGCGCCGTCCTCGAATCAGTACGTACCGTTCCCTACGGCGAACAGATCAGTCTGCGGCGCGTGCTCGCGATGACGCCGGACGTCGACGCCGACGACGATGACGACGTCCAGACAGCGCGCACCGCGCTCGCTGAGAACCCGGTGCCGCTGTTCGTCCCCGACCACCGCGTCAGCGACGGCCCGAGCGGCGCGCCACGCGAGGTCGCCGACCGCCTCCGACAGCTCGAACGCTGACGGGCTCCACCAGTCGACCAACCGACTGCACTACCCTCGCGCGTGGAGCGCGAATTCCGCGGCGTTCACCACGTAGTGTGCGACCACCACTACCAGGAGGCTCCCGGTCACCACGTACGCCGCCGCGAGCGCGACCCCCAGCAGCGTCGTGACGACCACGCCGACGTAGCCCTGTGCGGTGTGCCCGCCGCCGAACACGACGCTCGAAGCGACCGCCAGCAGCCACGGCGACATCTCGAACCCCGCCGCGAACGCGCCGACGAGGAGTCCCCGGAACAGCAGTTCCTCGACCCCCGCGACGACGGGCAGCGAGACGCCGAACAGGAGCAGCCACCCGCGCGTCGACGCGGGCGTCAGCGCCGCCCGGAGTTCCTGCTCGTACCCGAGGCCCGCGGCGTCCAGCAGGCGCATCCCGGTCTCGTTCGCGGCGGCCAGCACGACGCCCACGCCCACCCCCACAGCCACGAGTCTGCCCGACACCGCGACGCCCAGCGCGTCAGCGGGAATCCCCGCGAGCCACATCGCGCCGAGCAGGACGACGCCGAACGCGGCCTGCGAGCTCGCGACCTGCACGTGCAGGTCCGCGGGCGCGAGGTCGCTGTCGGTCTCTTCCAGGAGCCCGGCCGTCGCGTGCGTCAACGCGACGAGTGCAGCAGTCGCGAGCACGACGAATCCGGCGAACGGCTCCCAGTACGCCATCGCGTGCACTGACGCGAGTGACGCTCAGAAAGCTGGCGGTCCGCCGGCCCGCGGCCTCGAACGCGCGAGTTAATCCGCGTCGACGGCGGCCGCGGGCACGTCCGACGTCGCGTCCTCCCGCGTTCGGACCGGGGAGACTGCGAGCCAGAGGACGCCGGCCGCGCCCGACACGACGGCGCCAGCGGCGACCAGGAACTGCAGCGGTCCCAGCAGTTCGACGAGCCACCCGCTGGCGGTGGTCGCCGTGCCCGACGCCAGCGACAGCGCCATCGACGCCCCGGAGAGCACGGTGGCGCGGCCGACGTCCTCCAGGCGGTCGTTGAGGTACTGGTCGCGCAGCGGCCCCACGACCGTCTTGAGGCCGCGGTTCAGGAAGAAGACGGGAACGACGAGCACCGGCACGAGCGCGATGCTCGCGTACGCCAGCCCGTACACCGGAACGAGCATCGCGAACGACCGCCGCGTCCCGACGGTCTCCTGGAGCCAGCCGGCCGTCGAGGCCGCCCCCGCGGAGACGAGTTTGAACCCCGCGTACATCGCGCCGATAGCGGCGACCGGCACGCCGACCTCCTTGGCAATCGGCGACTCGTAGGGCCGCGTCACCGCGAACAGCACGTGGAACAGCGCGACGTACGCCACCAGCCACCGGATCTCCGGCCGCGCGACCTGAAGCTTGAGCGTGCGAATCGCCGCCCGCACCGTGAAGACGTCGGCGTCGGCGTCACTGCTGGCCTGGCCGTCGTCGGCGTCACTTCCGGCGTGCGATTCACTTGTGTCGCGGCTGGCGTGCGCGTCGCCGGCCGCCGCGGCGTCGCCGACCGCCGGCAGCGAGAGCACGAGCGGAATCCCGACTGCCGACAGCGCGGCGTTCGCGACCAGAGGCACGCTCCACCCGTAGGAGACGAGGACCCCGGCGGCGGCCGCGGTGGCCGCGGACGTCAACAGCAGAACGGTGCTACTCCGGCCGCTGACGCGCGCGTACTCGTCGGCTTCGTCGTGGACGTCGAGGAGTTCGTACAGCCACGCTTCGCCGGTTCCCGAGCGGAACGCCCACCCGACCGCCCACACGGCGTACAGCACCGCGTACTGCAGCGGCGAATCCAGGAAGACGAACACGCCGAGCGCGCCCGCGGAGATCGCGTTGCCGGCGGCGAGGCTGGCGCGCCGTCCGATGCGGTCGCCGACGTACCCCGTCGGAATTTCGGCGGCGACGAGCGCGAACGCGAAGACGCCCTGCGTCAGGCCGACCACCGCCCAGCCGTACTCCTGCTGGAGGTACAGCAGCCCCACGGGCAGGTAGAACCCGTAGGCCGTGGTCGCGCGGTAGGCGTAGTATCGTAGTATCGCTGCACGGGACTCCGCCATCGAACAGTTGCACGGCTGCCTGTCCTAAGGGCGTTCCCGAGACTCAGTTAAAGTAAGCGTCCTGGTAGGTTTGTTCGGCGGGACGCAAGTGCCGCCACCAGCGAGTGGGCAAGCACCGTCACCAGCCGGAGAGCCGACTCCGCCAACAGCGAAGCGCCAGCACCGCCGCTCGGCGATTACAACGAGTAGAAACCGAGAGACCGGACCGCGGACCCGGTTACTGCGGGCTCGGACTGCCGCCAGTCGCGCCGGACTCGACGCCCCCTTCGAGGGCCTTCCCCGTCAGGGACTTCAGGCGGTCGACCAGCGAATCCTTCTCGGGTTCGCCGACGAGCGCGACGTCCAGCACCTCGCTGATGTGCGAGACCGGGATGATCTCGATCTGTTCTTTGTACTCGTCCTCGATCATCACGTCCTGTTCGTTGGCCTCGGGGATGATGACGCGTTTGCAACCCGCCTTCGCGGCGGCCTCAATCTTGTGCGTGACGCCGCCGACCGGGAGCACGTCGCCCCGGACGGAGAGGCTGCCCGTCATCGCGAGGTCCTGTGCGACCGGGATGTCCTCGAGGGCGCTGATGACCGCGGTGGCCACCGTAATCGAGGCGGAGTCGCCGTCGACGCCGCCCTCGCCCGTCTGCACGAACTGGATGTGGATGTCCTTCTCGGACATGTCCTCGTCGCTGTACTTCTTGATGATCGCGGAGACGTTGTCGACTGCCTCCTCCGCCATCTCCTGGAGTTGGCCCGTGGAGTACACGCGGCCTTCCTCGCGGCTCAGCGCAGGCGTGATCTCGGCCATCACTGGCAGCATGATACCGGAGTCGCCGCCCATCACGGCGAGCCCGTTGACGCGGCCGACGGACTCCTCCTCGGCCGTCCCGAGTTCGTAGTCCTTGCGGCGCTCGATGTAGTCGTCCACGAACTGCTGTTCGATGGACCGGGAGCGCTTTTTCGCCTGCAGGACGTCGTCGCGGGTCGTCAGCTCGTGATCGCGCGAACTCGCGATGTCGCCGGCGACGCGGACGAGGCCACCGAGGTCACGCAGCTCCAGCGTGAGGTGGTCTTTGCGGCCGGCGCGACGCTTCGCTTCGAGGATGACCTCGCGGACGGCGTCGTCGTCGAAGTGCGGAAGCTGGCCGTCCTTCTCGACCTCCTGGGCGACGAAGCGCGCGTACTTCCGCCGCATCTCGGGTGTGTCCTCGATGGTGTCGTCCATGTACACCTCGTAGCCGTACCCCCGAATCCGGGAGCGCAGCGCCGGGTGCATGTTCTCCATCGCGTCCATGTTCCCGGACGCGACCATGATGAAGTCACACGGCACGGGCTCGGTCTGCACCATCGCGCCCGAGGAGCGCTCGGACTGGCCGGTGATGGAGAACTCGCCCTCCTGGATCGCCGTCATGAGCTTCTGCTGGCTGCGCACGTCCAGCGTGTTGATCTCGTCGATGAACAGCACGCCCTTGTGCGACTTCTGGATGGCGCCGGCTTCCACGCGCTCGTGGCTCGGCGTCCCCATGCCGCCGGACTGGAACGGGTCGTGGCGGACGTCGCCGAGCAGCGCGCCGGCGTGGGCGCCCGTCGCGTCCTCGAACGGCGCGGTCTGGCTGTCGGCGTTGTTGATGAGGAGTTTCGGCACCATCGCGTCGCCGCCTCGGTCGGTGTACCGGAACGCCAGATAGATGACACCGGCCGCGAGCACGCCCAGGAGTGGCTGACGAGCCATCAGGAACGCGTAGCCGACGACCAGCAGGATGATAATCCACATGAGGAACGACCGCATCTGGTTGCGTTTGCGGGCTTCCTCCTGGTGGGCTTCGACAATCTGTTCGCCTTTCCCCGCGGGCACCGTTCGGACTTTCGGCTCGTTGGAGTCGTCCGGGTTGTTGTACACGAGGACGTCCTGCAGGCTCTCCTTCGGCAGGAGGTGGCTCATCGCCTTCGCGAGCATCGACTTCCCCGTCCCGGGGGAGCCGATCATCATCACGTGGCGGTGCTGTTTGGCGGCCCGCAACACGATGTCCCGGGCTTCCGACTGGCCGATGACCTGATCGACAAGCCGGTCCGGCACCTCGATCGCGGACGTATCCGGAATCTGGAGGCCGCCAAGCAAGTCGTCCTCGGCGTTTTCCTCGTCGATTGTGACGTCGCCTTCCACACCGACCTCGCTCCCGAGGTCTTCGAGGTCCTCGACGGTCTCGTCAGTCTCGGGCGTCGACGCCGCACTGTCGTCGCGGCCGTCGACGTCCGGGCTGTCGGCGTCGGGACTCTCGGCGTCGGGACTACCGACGTCGGACTCGTCAGCGCCGTCGGTATCGGCGCCGTCGGCGTCCGCGTCGGAGTCCTCGTGGAGGGGCGCGTCCTTCGTCGATTCGTTGCTCATAGAAGTGGTTTCGACAGTCGAAAACAAGGACGGACGACTGATATACTTTCTCCCTCGGCCGGACGCTGTACGGCCCGTATTGCCGGTTTCTGGGCCCTCAGACGCGAACGTAGCATCAGTCGGGCTTCGGAGCGGGTACGCGGGACTGACGTCCGGGAACTCGCCATTCTTATGGTCGCTGACCGGGTGTCACGAGGTGAGGGATGACTCGCGGGTTCTACATCGGCCGCTTCCAGCCGTACCACAACGGCCACCACCGCGTCGTCGAACAAATCGCCACCGAGGTGGACGAGCTCGTCGTCGGCATCGGGAGCGCGGGCGACTCCCACACGGCGCGCAACCCGTTCACGGCGGGCGAACGCATCATGATGATCACGAAGTCGCTAGTGGACTTCGACCTCGTGACGTACGCGGTGCCCATCGAGGACCTGGACCGGAACGCGGTCTGGGTGAGCCACGTCCAGTCGATGAGCCCGAACTTCGACGTGGCGTACTCGAACAACCCCCTTGTCATCCGCCTGTTCAACGAGGCCGGCATCGAGGTGCGACAGTCCCCGATGTTCGACCGGGAGGTGCTCGAAGGCACTGAGATCCGCAACCGCATGGAGACGGGCGGCGACTGGAAAGAACTCGTCCCGAAGCCCGTGGCGGACGTCGTCGACGAGATCGACGGCATCGACCGCATCCAGAAGGTCAGCGACACGGACGCGAACGGCGACGCCGACCCGGAGTAACCCCGGCGACGCCACCGGAACCGCTCCCGCGAACGACGTCGGGGGTTCGTGGAGGGAGTTTTTCACCGACAGCGCTCCAACGGGAGCGCATGATCACGCTGAGCTCGGACTTCGGGTCGCCGTATCCGGCGGCGATGAAGGGCGTGGTGTTGCAGGCGACGGACGCCCAGCTGGTCGACGTCGCCCACGACTTCCCGCGGCAGGACGTGCGCGCGGCGGCGTTCTGGCTGCGCGAGGTGCTACCGTACTTCCCGCCGGCGGTCCACCTGGTCGTCGTCGACCCCGGGGTCGGCACCGACCGGAAGGCAGTCGTGGTGCGGGCGGGCCGGCACGCCATCGTCGCGCCGGACAACGGGGTCGCCATCCCCGCGGCCCGCGAACTCGGTGGCGACGTCGAGGTGTTCGAAATCAACGTCGAGGACCCCGCGAGTTCGACGTTCCACGGGCGCGACGTGTTCGCGCCGGCTGCCGCGGACGTCCACGAGCGCGGCGTCGAGGCGTTCGACGGCTACCCGGAGTACGAACCGCTCGACGACTTCGAGGACCTGTCGCTCCCGACCCCGGACCTGACCGGGGACGTCCTGCAGGGCGAGGTCCTGGTCGTCGACGGATTCGGGAACGCCATCACGAACCTCCCGGGACGCCTGGTGGCCGACCGGATGGGTGACTCCGTGCGCGTCGACGGCGACAGCGTCCCCATCGAGCGGACGTACGCCGCGGTCGAGCCCGGCCAGCAGCTCGTCACGGTCGGGAGCCACGGGAACGTCGAACTCGCCGTGAACCGCGGCCGCGGCGACGACGCGTTCGACGTCGAACCCGGCAGACCCGTGGAACTCACCTGGTAAGCGGGAGGTGCACTGACGGCCCCGATGGCCGATGGCTGACTGCCCTGGGGACTCTCACAGCCGGGACTCGACGCCGCCCTCGAAGTCGGGGAGTTCCTGCTCGACGACGTCCCGTTCGAAGTACAGCAGTTCGACGCCGACCACGAAGGCCGCGAGAACGAGCACCATCCAGAACGTTCCGGGCTCCCGCGAGTAGAGGTTGAACAGCATGAGCGGTGCAAAGCCACCCGCGCCGACGGCGCCAATGGCGGGCGGAACCGGGTGGATATCGGTGTCGCCGCGGCCGCGTTCGCGGAACGTCAGCGCGCTCACCCCGCCGAAGACGACGATGAACGCCAGCGACGCGAACGACGTGATGGCGCTGAGGCTGCCGTAGACGGCGAACGCCGCGGTGATGGCGCCGATCACGACCACGGTCGTTTCGGGGACGCCGTCGGCGTCGCCGTCCCCGAACCGGTCCGGCAGGAGGTCCCCCTGGATGAGGCGCTTCGCGAAGTGCGACGCCGAGAACAACGTCGCGTTGATGGCGCTGCCCGTGGAGAACAGCGCCGACACTGAGATGAGGGCGAACCCCAGACTCGACAGGCCGAACACGGACAGCATCGCGGACGCGGCGTCCGCCAGCGCGACGTGCGGGTGGTCCCGGAGCGCTTCCGGCGCGAGCGCGACGGTCACGACGGCGACCAGGACGTAGACGGCGACGGCCGACGGAATGGCGACGTAGACGGCGCGCCGAATGGTCTCGACTTGGTTCTCGATGCTCTCCTGGTCGTAGAACAGGAGCTGCCAGCCCTGGAACGCGACGAACGAGATGGCCGCGGCGACGATGGGGCCGGGCGTGGTGAGCTTGTCGACGCCGGCGGAGATCCCGGTGCCCGAGAAGCGGGTGGCGTACACGACGCCGAAGACGCCGAACGCGACGAGGATAACGACTTTCACGGCGACGAGAACGTTCTCGGCTGTGCCGGTCGTGCGCGCGCCAAGGAGATTCAGCGCGACGAACAGCGCGACTGCCACCACCGAGAGGACGGGTCGGAGCGGCACGCCCACGTACGACGCCGGGACCGCAGCGAACCCGAGGGAGAACTCCGCGAACGCGTACGCGTACATCGCCATCGAACCGACGTACCCGAACAACAGCGTCCACCCGACCATCCCGGCGAGCGTGGTGTTGCCCAGGCAGCGCTGAACGAAGGACACGGAGCCGCCGTGGCGGTCCCCCATCGCGTTCAGGCGGTTGTAGGAGTAGCCCGCGCAGAGCGCGACAGCGCCCGCGAGTACGAACGCGAACCAGGTCGCAGCCTGCGTAATCTGTGCGACGACGCCGAGGACGGCGTAGATGCCGCCCCCGACCATTCCGCCGAGTGCGATGGACACGCACTCGGTGAGACCGAGTTGCTCGCCCATCCTGTCGGAAGGCAGCGGACAGCGACGGCTAAGCGTTGTGGCCAGGACGGGGGTTGCGACAGGTCAGGGGGAGGTGTGCTGGACGACCCCCTGGCGGCGACCACGTCGTCGACGCGACTCGCGCCTCAGGAGTCCGCGTCGACGCCGCCAGCCGGGTCGGCCGCGTCGGTGGACGCTTCGTGATGCGCGCTGGCGACTGGCTGGAACGCGAACACGGCGCCGATGGAGGCGACGAGGACGCCGACCCCGAGCAGCGTGACGCGTGCGCCGGCGCGGTCGACGAGGGGTCCAGTGACCGCCAACCCGACGACGAACGCGCCGTGGGACAGCGTCGTGGCGACGGCCATGTAGCGGCCGCGGCGGCTATCCGGGACGAGCAAGTGCGCGAGCGTCTGGCGGGGGACCGTCGCGGCCGCGAACCCGAAGCCCGCGAACGCGAACAGCGCGAGCACGCCAGCGACCCCGAGATACGTCGTCGGCGCCGGCAAGACGGCCGCGAGCAACCCGACGCCGAATCCGACGATGCCAGCGACGACGAGGACGCCGCGCACGGCGTCGACGAAGCCGTCGAAGCGCCCGATTACGACGGTGCCCATCGTCATGCCCGAGAAGAACGCCGAGTAGACGAGACCGAGCGCGAGACTCCCCGGAACGGGAAGCGTCGGCGCGTAGACGGGGACGGCCACGTTCACGGGCGCCACTGCGAACTGGAGGACGGCGCCGAGTACCAGGAGGTTCCGGAGGAGCGGGCGTTCGCGCACGAATCCGAGAACGGTGCGGACGTCTGCGACCATCTCGGCGGCCGCCGACCGCACGAAACCCGCGCCCGCAGCGGCGGCTTCCTCGGCCTCCTCGCGGACGGGGACGCCGTGCTCGCTGGGAATCGACGCCACGAACAGCGCGGAGACGACGAACGTGGCGGCGTCGACGTAGAACGCCACGAACGACCCGAACACCGCGACGACCACGCCGCCGGCGGCGAACAGCACCTGCGAGAGCGTCGAGGTCATCCGGACCAGGGAGTTCGCGCCGTCGAGGTCGGACTCGGGGACCAGGCGCGGGACGAACGCGTTTCGCGCGGGACCGTCGAATGCGTCCGCCACGCCCGTGAGGAACGCGACAGAGAGGACAGTCGGCACGAGCAACGGCCCGCGGCCGACGAACGGGATGACGAGGACGGCCGCAGCGCGCACGAGGTCAGAGACGACGAGCACGTACTTCCGGTTCACACGGTCGACGAGCGCGCCCGCGGGCAGCGACAGCGCCACCGTCGGCAGGAAACTCGCGACGAACGTCAGCGACAGCAGCGTCGCGTCGCCGGTCACCTCGTAGACGACCCAGACGAGCGCGATTTCGTGGACGCTGTCCCCGATGCGGGACGCCAGTTGTCCGAACCAGAGCCGCCTGAACCCGCTGTGGCCGAGCGTGCGGGCCAACGCCATCAGTCGCCGGACTCCGTGAAGCCCGTCCAGTCCCCGCGAACGTCGTCGGTGAGCAGGACGTGTCGGACGTACTGTTCGACGCCCGCGCGGAGGCCCTCTGCGTCCGCTGTCCGGTCCAGCGAGACGGTTCGGACGACGCCGCCGTCGTGCGCGGACAGCAGGAAGGTCGCGGCGTCGGCGGGGTCGACGTCCCGGAAAGTGCCGGCGGCGACGCCGTCGGCGATTGCGGTTTCGACGAACTCGCGGGCGCAGTCCTCGAGTTCGTTCAGCGCCGCGCGGTACGCTTCGTCGTGGGGGGCCTGTGCGTGCAGTTCGTACAGCGCCGCTGTCGACGGGTCCGCGCAGTCGTCTCGTTCGAGGTCACCCACGACCGCCCAGTGGAGTCGCTGCAGGGGTGGGTCGTCCGCGTGCTCCGCGTAGCGTTGCTGAAAGCCGTCCCGGACCCACTCGATGTACGCGACGACGAGGGCGTCTTTGGTGTCGTAGTAGTAGTGGACCAATGACTGCGAGCGCCCCCACTGGTCGGCGATCTTCTGTGTGGTCACCGCTGACACGCCGTACTCGGCGATTGCGCGTTCGGTCGCCGCCAGCAGTTCCCGTTCCGCGTCGGTGCGGTCGGCCGTCTCGCTCATGCTGATTGAGTACTCAATCAGGATTCAAAAGTGTTGCCACCCACCGTCAAGTCGAAATACCCGGCCGGTCACCTACGCGTATGCTCGAACTGGAGCACGGGTTCCGCATCGTGGACGCGCACGCACGGCTCCACGCCGGTCCCGGACGTCCAGTGCGGGGCAGTTCCATCGACGGCGAGGACCTCGAACGCGAGATGCACCAGGCCGGCATCGTGCGCTCGGTGGTCTTCCCCGGCCCGCGGAAGGGCGAACAGGGCTACCTCCGCGCGAACAACGCGGTCGCCCGCCAGGCCGTCCAGCGGCCGTTCATCGCGTTCGCGCGCATCGACGGGCCGCGCGACCCCGGCGACGGCGCGACCTCCCGCCTGAAGAACCTCCGGTCGTCGCGAACCGACTGGCAGACCTCCCCCGAGGACATCGAACAGTACGCCTACGACGACCGCTTCCACGGGTTCAAACTCGACCCGACGCGGGACGGCCTCCCCGAAGCGGACGTCCTCGACGTCCTCGACGACGTCGGCCTCCCCCTGCTCGTCCACGGCGGCCAGCAGTTCCCGCCGAGCGCGCTCGAGGACGCGCTGCTGGACCGCGAGTTCCCGGTCGTGCTCTCGCACTTCGGCGGCCACCCCCTGGACCGCGGGCTGATGCACGACGCCATCGGCCTGCTCGACGCCTACGACGACCTCTACCTCGACACCGCCGCCGTCCGCTACCGCGAACTCCTCGAACGGGCCATCGTCGAACACCCCGACCGCGTGCTGTTCGGCAGCGGCGTCCCCGACACCCACCCGAACGTCGCCGTCATGGAGATTCTGACCCTCGACGTCACCGAGGACGCCATGACGAAGGTCCTCGGGAAGAATCCGGTGCGCGTCGTTCCCGGCCTCGACCGCGAGTGAGCGCGGATCGAACTGCGTCCGCGGCGCTGCGCAATGGTGTTGCAGTCAAAGCGAGTCTTCCCAGCAGCGCTACTCCCGTACGTTGCAGTCGTGGCGGACCATCGTCCGGTCCATGCGCGCGGACACCCCGTTGGGGTTGCGGCGTGACGTCCGGTCGGCCATCCGCGCGGAGATGCCGTCCTGGCTGCCCGTCCAGATGTTCGGCACGACGGCGCGTCCGGCGGCCGCCCATTCAGTCAGTTTCGCTTCGCCACGGACGACGTCGGCGCCGACGGAGACCGCGTCGCCCAGCGCATGCCGGAAGATGCGCGCCATCACGCGGGCGCTGGCGCCGTAGTTCTTCACGAGACGGTACGCCAGTGAGCGGTACTTCAGTCCCCACGTCGACTGGTCGGCGTCCTCGGGGAGTCGGTGCCGGATGTCGTCTTTCTCCTCGCGCAACACGACGGCGTCGGCGCCCCAGTCGACGTCGCGGTCCATGCCCGCGAGCCTGTGGGCCGCGTCCCGCGCCGCGCCGGTCTGGAGGTACTCGTCGAACCCGTCCAGAGCGTCGATCGCCTCCCGGGTGAACGCGACGTTCCCGCCGTCGAAGTATCGGACGTCGCAGCCACAGATGGAGGTCTCCTCGACTGATTCGGTCGTGACGCCGCCCTCGACCCGCCGGTGCACTGGGCCCGTGACGGCGTCCGCGCCGGCAGCCAGCGCGTCTGCGACCGCGCCCACCCAGTCGTCGCGGATGCGTGAGTCCTGTCCGACGAGCGCCACGACGTCACCGGTGGCGGCGGCGATACCGGCGTTCCGGGAGGCGTTGAGGTTCCGCTCGGAGACTTCCAGGAGAACGTCGGCCGCGTCGTGGTCGCGCACCATGCCGCTCGTCCCGTCCACTGACGGGCCGTTCACGACGACAACCTCGGCGTCGGGTGCGTGGGCCGCGAGAGCGTCGAGTGACGCCCCGAGCACGTCGCGGCCGTTGAGAGTCGGCACCACTACCGAGAGGTCCATAGTTCACACCAGTCTACGCGCCGGTAAAAACGTCCGGGGTTCTCGCCCCCGAGAAATGGTCCGATAGCCGTCAGGAACGCCGAGTTTCGGCGTTCTCGGCCCAACGGCGGGCCGAAACTGCGAGCCGGGGGTTCAGACGCTGGCGTTCCAGTAGGAGACGGTCGCAAGCGTCCGACCGACGGGCGTTTTCCCGAGGGACGTGTCACCACTCCGGATCGGCCCCGCGACCCAGTCCGGGACTTTCCGGTAGAACCCGTACGGCACGACGAAGTCGTGCTCTGCGTCCTCCAGGCGGAGGCCGGCGTCGTCGACGATGCGCCGCACCTCGCCGTCACCGTACAGCCGCGACCCCATCGGGAGCAACCAGTTGTACAGCGACCGCGCGCTGAACCGGTTGAACGTGTCGAAGAACACCTGGTCGTCGGACACCCGGGCCATCTCCGTCAGGAACTTCACCGGCGCGTCCGCGAGGTGGAAAAACCGCATCGCGAACACCGTGTCGAAGTGGTCGTCCGGGAACGGGAGACGGGCGGCGTCGCCACGCATGAACTCCAGGGTGTCCGAGACGCCCGCACGTTTGGCCTTCTCGCGACCCTCCTGGAGCATCGGTCCGGAGATGTCCAGGCCGGTGATGTCCGCGCCGCGCTCCGCGAGCATCACCGTGAACCGCCCCGTCCCGCAGGCGATCTCGAGAACCCGCTGGTCTTCGACCGGCCCCACCGCGTCGAGGACGGCCGCCTTCTCCCGCCGGTCGATGAGCCGGCCGCCGCGAGAGAACCGCTTCTCGTCGTACTCCTCGGCGACCTCCGTGGCCTGGTACCACTCCTGTCCCTTCACGCTTCTGGGCGTACTTCGAGTTTGGGTGGTTAAAACCGTACTGGAAATCGCACAACGAATTTGGTCGCTCCGACAGAATTGTGTGTTATGGTAACGTGCCCCGGCTGCGACGGCGAGTTCGAGGCGGGCGACCTCGAACACCACGAACGAGACGGCATCCACCACGTGCACTGCCCGGAGTGCGACCGCCACCTCGGGACGTACAACGAACACAGGCGATAGCGACGGTCACTCCGGCGGCAGCGCCCACAGCACCTGGCGCGCCTACCCGAAGACGCGCGTCGGTTCAATGCGGACGAGCACGCGTTCGCCCTCCTCGTCCTCGAGGTAGGGGTACTCCTCCTCGCCGATGTACTTCTGCGCGAGTTCGTCGATGTGGTCGACCGCGCCCTCGGTGGTCAGTTCGACGACTTCCCCCTGGAATCCGAGGTAGCGATAGGGGTCCTCCGGGTCGAGGATGCATCCCCCGACGCGCTCGTTCTGTCGGAGGTTCTTCTCCTTGCGGCGGCCGCGGGCCGTGTTCACGAGAATGTGGTCGGCGGCCTCGTCGTAACTCACCCACACCGGGGTGACGTGCGGGAAGCCGTCCGGCGTGAGCGTCCCGAGGCTGAGAAACGACCGCTTCTCGAAGAGGTCGCGGTACTCGGATGGAATCGACGACATACCCGCGATTGAAACTGCCAGCCTGAAAACACGTCGGGTGTCGAGACCGCCGCAGAACCCCTATTACGATATAAGGAATTTAGTCGCACGGGTAGACAACCTTTACCTTCACCTGTATGTGACGCAGTTGCATGAGCACGTCCGCGTCAAAGGCCACCTCACTAATCGAAGACGACGAAGAATACCGCGACCGCCTCAGCGAACTCCCGCCGAGCGCCAAGCTCGTCGCGAAGGTACTGGAGATGGACTCGCCGCTCTCCCAGGGCCAGCTCGCCGAGGAGTCACTGCTGCCGGACCGCACCGTCCGCTACGCGCTCAACCGCCTCGACGACGCGGACCTCGTCGGCTCCCGCTACAGCTTCCAGGACGCCCGCAAGCAAGTGTACTTCCTGGCTGACGAGTAACCTCCGCGCTTTTCCTCCCGGCGGCCATCTTCGAGCGTGTGATCGACCGCTTCGCCGTCCCAGTGGAGACACGCGCCCCCGGTGGCGCGACGAACGCGTACGTGCTCGGCGACGAGGAACGCGTGCTCGTGGACCCCGCCGGCCAGACTTCCGAACTCGACGACGCCGCGGCTGAGGTGGACCACGTCGCCGTCACCCACACCCACCCCGACCACGTCGGCGCAGTCCGAGCGTCCGCAGCTGCGGCGGACGCCGCAGTCTGGGCGTTCGCGCCGTTCGCGGACCGCTTCGAGGCGACGACGGGCGTCGCGCCGGACCGCTGCTTCCGCCCGGGCGACGAACTCGGAGCCAGCGGCGTCACAGCCATGGCCACGCCCGGGCACGCGCCCGACCACGTCGCCTACTGCGTCGGCAGCGAGGCCGTCACTGGCGACCTGGTGTTCGCCGAGAGCAGCGTCTTCGTCGGCACGCCAGACGGCGACATGCGGGCGTACCTCGCGTCGCTCCGCCGCGTCGCCGCACGCGACTTCGACCGCCTCCACCCCGGCCACGGCGACGTCGTGGACTCGCCCCGCGAGCGAATCCACGAACTCTACGCGCACCGCCTGGACCGCGAACAGCGCGTCCTCGACGCAGTTCGGAGCGGTTCGACCGCGGTGCCGGACGTCGTGGACGACGCCTACGCGAAGGACCTCGCCGGGTTCGAGGACCTCGCCGCGGCGTCGGTCCGCGCGCACCTCGAGAAACTCGCGGTCGAAGGACGCATCGAGTGGGACGGCGAACGCGCGACACCGACCTAGTTCGGGTCCCCACCGAACCCTGTGGCAGGCCCGGCCCGCGATGCTTTTCCCCGCGCCCGCCGAACCCGGGGTATGGAGGAACTCGAAGCCGAACTGGCGCGCGCCCGCGACCTCGCCGTCGCCGACCTCGCGGACGCCATCGAGTCCATCGGCTTCGAGTGCACGCGCTGCGGGGCGTGCTGCAAGTCCGACGACGACGACCCGCACACGGCGACCGTCTTCCCCGGCGAGGTACGGGAGTTGGAAGACGCCAGCGAGCGTGACTGGCGCGACGTCGCCCGCCCGATGCCGTACGGCCTCGACGAGGACGGCACCGGGGAGACGTTCGAGTGGGCGCTCCAGACGGACGCCTGCGGTGACTGCACGTTCTACGAGGAGCGAGAGGCGTCGGAGACGCCTCACGGAGACGGCGAAGCCGTCGAAGGAGGCACTGGGGTGTGCACGGTCCACGACAGTAGACCACTCATCTGCGAGACGTACCCGTTCAGCGTCGCGCTCGGCGGCACCAGTCAGCCGATGGGGGAGGCCGTGGACGCCGAGGGCATGGTCCGTGCCCACGAGTGCGAGGGGCTCGGCCGGGACATCTCCCGAGACGACGCCGAATCACTCGCTGCAGCCCTGCGGGAGCGCGCAGTCCGGGAACTGGAGGAGGCAATCGCCGTCCGGGACACCTACGAGCCGGCCGACCCCGCGCCCGACGAGACGGTCGTCCACGACTCCGAGGGCGCGAAGCGGCCGGACGGCACCGCCTACGAAGGACCGTAGTAGCGGCCGTAAATCAGGAACAACAGCCCTCACGCCAGCAAGCCAGTGGCGCACAGCAGGGCCAATAGCGGCGACACAGGGAAAGTAGCGCCGCCCGCCGAACCCGAGGAGGGCGACCGTCGGGTCGTTCCCGGAGCCTGAAAGTAACCGGGTAGACATTTTGCCCGCCACTTCGTAGACTCCGTCATGACGTTTGTCGTACCCTTCGACGGGTCGGGGCTCGCGGAAGCCGCACTCGTTCGCGCCGCCGAGTTCAGCACTGTCCTCGACGAGCGAGTGCTCGCTGTCGCAGTCATCCCGAGGAACAACACGGAGTACGCCCGGAAACGAGGATGGATCGACGAATCGGAGTCCTTCGACAGACAGTCCGTCGTCGCGACCCTCCACCAGCAGGTGACCGACCTCGTGCCGGCCGTCGACTTCCAGCACGAAATCATCGACAAGTACGCGCCCGTCGGCGCGATCACGAACCGGATCCGACACGTCACCCGCGACGTGGACGCATCCATGGTGTTCGTCGGCAGCGAGAACGCTGGCCGGATGGTCACCGGCCTCGGGAGTGTCGGGAGCGCGGTCACCGCGCAGGACGACTACGACGTGGTCATCGTCCGGAACCGCGCACCGTCGAAGATCGCGAAACTCAAGAACGCCAACCCGATCGACGAGCGGTCGGACTTCTACGTCACCGACGGGTGACGCTGTGACCGCGTGCCCGGCGTGGTCGTGCAAATTGTTAAGTCACGGGACAAACACCGTCCATTGGAGGCTCGTCATGGAAATCTCTGACCAACTCCTCTGTCTGTTCAGTGCGGAAGTCACCGTCAAGGACGACAAGTACGTCGTCGAAGTCCCTCGGAGTGAGGTCGAAGCGGGCGCGGTCGACCCGGGGGACGTCTATCGGGTCGCGCTCATCTCGCAGGCCGACGCCGAAGCCGGGGACGAGACGGAATCGACCAGCGAACCCGCGTCCTCTGAGCCCCAGCCACCAGTCGAGGAGGGGGAGATCCGGTACGTCGAAATCGAGGACATCGGGAAGCAGGGCGACGGCATCGCGCGCGTCGAGCGCGGCTACGTCATCATCGTCCCGGACGCCGAGATCGGCGAGCGCGTCAAAGTGGAAGTGACCGAAGTGAAGTCGAACTTCGCCGTGGGCGAAATCATCGAAGACGAGTACTGAGTCCTGTGCGGCCACCCGGCGGCCGCGCTTTCGTCGACATGCAGCGACAGCGTTACGCGAGCGAACCGTCCGGTCCGGGCGCGGCGGTCAGTTCGCCGCCTGGCTCACTGCGTGAACTTCGCGAGGTCGATTTCGTCGACGGACGGCGCTGACTCGTGTGGCCGGTCGACGAGAATGTCCCCGGCGGTGCGCTTGCCGATGCCGGGAATCGCGGTGAGTTCGTCCATCGACGCGTCGTTGACGTCCAGCGGGTGTGGAACCCCTGTCACGGACCGGTAGCCGTGGTCGGTGACGGCGACGTCGATGGTCTGCCCGAGTTCTCGCTCGCCCGGAATCCCCACGAGCAGCGAGTACGTGCCGAGCTGCCGGCCGAACGTCTTCCCGTCCTGGTGGTACTCCAGCGTGACGTCCTTCAGGACGGTCCCGGGCGGCACCACGCGGTTCAGCATCGGGTTGTCGATCTCCTCGCGGACCTCCTGCTTGTACTGCTTGAACTGCTGTTTGTGGTTCTCTGCGAGTTCGACGCCCGTCTCCGCCATGTCCGTGCCCTCGAAGGTCATCACCTGGCGGATGTTGATTCGGCGCAGCAGCAGGCCCTCGTCGAGCACGCTCTGCAGGAAGCGCTTGTTGTGCGCGAACGTCTCCGCGCGCTCCCCCGTGAGCCCGTGCACGAGGTTGATTCCGGGCAGCAGTTTCGGGAGGCGGTCGGCCGCCTCGTCCCCGTACGTCGGCGCGTCCGCGGGGTCCTCGCCCGGCCGCCATCCGCCGACCTCGTTCACGATTCGGACGGCTTCCAGGCACTCCTCAGCGGTGACGAGGAGGTTGTTCTCCGCCTGGACGACGGGGTCGGCGGACTCGAGGCCGAACGCCGCCGTGTCCCCCGCGGTGTTGTGCTCGGCGATGACCCGGATCGCCTCCTTGGACTTCTCGGGGTAGTCCACGATGGTCACCGGGTTCATGTTGTCCAGGTGTAGCGTCTGCAGGTCGGGCGCGACCTCCCGGATGCCGCCGTAGAGGCGCCGGATCGCGTCCGGGTTCGGGGCTTCGCCGTCCCCGCCGAACGCGAGAATGTCGGCCTGCCGGCCGAGGCGGAAGTGGCGCGCGCCGTGGTCGTAGAGGTTCCCGACCTCCCGCACGACGCTGTCAGCGGACCGGAACGCGGGGTCGCCGTACATCGGCTCCGTGCAGAACGAACACCGGTACGCACAGCCACGCGACGTCTCCATCTCGCAGATGAGGTACTCGGGGTAGTTCGGGTGCTGTTCGACGACGAACGCGCCGTCGGCGGCCCACCGGTCGATCTCCTCGTTGTCCCGGTAGCGGTCCTCGAACCCCTCGAGGCCGTTGGACACGAGGTCGTAGGCCGCGGCCTCCACGTCCGCCATCGCGAGGAAGTCGAAGTCGAGGTCCGACCGCTCCATCTCCTGGGCGCCCGCGTTCTCCTCGCCGACGCCGAACCGCACCGGTCCGCCCATCACGCTCGTGCCCTCCGCGACCCACGCCAACTCGCGGACTTCGTCGGGTTCGGCGGGCGTCCCGCCGACGTACTTCCCGGGCACCGTCATCCCGCCGACGTAGACGAACAGGTCGGCGTCCGCGACGTCGTTGAACTTCGACTTGTCGTCGCGGAGTTCGTCGATAGTGTGGTAGGTGACGTTGTCCGCTGGCACGCCGGCGTCCACGAGCGCGCCGGCCGTGTACCGCGGATACGTGGAGATGTACGGCGGCACCCCGAAGTGCGCCGGCTCGTCGACGTAGCCGTCGACGAGCGTCACGTCCAGCTCCGCGGGGTCAATCATACGGCAAGGTTGGGGTTCGACGCGTAAGAACGTGACTACACGGCCTCGTCCGCCTCGCTCGCCGCTCTGTGCTGGAACAGCAGGCAGGCTGCCAGCACGAGCCACATCCCGACCGTCGGCGGGAGCGCAAAGCCAAACGCGGCACCCGCGACGCTCCTCGCGACCGATTCGACGCCGCCGGGCAGCAGGACCGCGACGGTCAGCACGCTCTCCCAGGAGACCGGGACGGCCAGGAGGACGGCACCGGTGAGGACCAACCGCCGCTCGCGTCCCGCGTCGAGGAGGTACAACAGGGGGACGAGCGGGAAGAACGCGAGCACGACGTAGAACGGCTCCAGCGGAAACATCGCGAGTGCGGCGAGCAGCGTGCCCTGGAGCGCGACGAGTCGGCTCCGGAGCGTGTCGACGACGCGATTCACGCCGACGAACACGGGCGCGAGAACGACGGCGCTGGCGGGGAGGAGCCAGTCCGCGGGCAGCCCCGGGAAGACGGCGGTGAGTTGCCGGCGGACGGTCACGAACGGGGCCGTCGGGTCGGGCCCGCCCGCGAACGACCCGACGGAGGCCTCGTGAGCCAGGGTGTCGGTGAGGTACGTCGCCGTGGTTGCCGGGCCGAAAACCAGGCCGCCCGCGGCGAGGCCGAGCACACCGGTCGCCGTGGCCGCGGCGATAGCGCCCCACGCGCGCTGCCGGAGCAACCACGCGCCCACGAGCGCTGGGAAGAGTTTCACGAGCGCGACGAACCCGAACGCCACGCCGCCGGCGGGTTCGCGGCCGCGGAGCACGAGGACGGCGCCCGCCGCGATGCCGAACGCCAACACGAGATTCACCTGCCCCATCACGAGGTTCACGCCGACGGGTCCGACCAGGAACACGAACGCCGAGACGAGAACGACGTCGAGGCGCTCCAGTTCGACGTCGGCGTGGTCGAGAACCCGGAGCGCGAGCACGAGGATGCCGGCGAGCGCCGCGAGGTTCAGGAGTGTCTGGAGCGCAAACGCGAGCGCCGGGTCGCCGAGCAACCCGTGTGGGTAGAACGCGAGCACGACGACGGGCGGGTACCGGAATCCCGTCTGGCCGATGGGGTTGACTGCGTAGAAATCCGCGCCGGCGAACGCGGCGCGGGCCGCGTAGTAGTAGACGTCAGACGCGAGCGCGACCTGCTGGGGGTTCCGCAGCGGGAACAGGACCGTATTTGCGATGCCCGCCAGCACGCTGACGGCGAGGACGAGTCGCGGGCCGCGCTTCGATGCCATACCGCAACACGCTGGTGCGCTGGCACTTTCGTGTTCCGGAGACGGCACCGCCGGGGCCGGCAGTCGTTCTCACCGGAGCCCGCTGCTTTATGCACGCGCCGCCCCAAGTCAGGGGTATGCCTGCCACGCTGGAGGTTCGATGCACGAGTGACGACTGCGAGCTCGACATGTTCGAACTCCACTACACGTACGACATGCCCGACGACGTCGGCGTCGCGGACTTCTCCTGTCCCTACTGCGGGGGGACAGACTGCCTGGAGGTGATTGACGTATGACCGCCCGCGAGTTCGCGGAGGCGGTCGGGGACGCCGTGTTCCGTCGGATGGGCCGGACCGCGTCCCGGTTCCAGGAGGAGACGCCGCTCCCCGTGGACCTCCTGGAAAGCGAGGACGAGTACCTCGCAGTGTTCGACGCGCCCGGCGTCGTCGCCAGCGACGTGCAAGTTAACTACAACGACGGAGCAGTCGAGGTCCGCATCGACCGGTTCCGGGAGTTCCGCGAGGGGTTCGAGATGGTGTTCCCGGGTCGCGGCCTGTCGCTCGACGGCCGCGCGAGGCTCCCCGAGGACGCCGTGGTCGACGCGTCGTCGGCGCGCGCAGAACTCCGTGCCGAGGGCACGCTGTACGTCTTCCTGCCGAAAGTCGACGACCGGGGCGAGGACGTTCCAGTCGAGTCGGCGGACACCGCCGAATCCGGAGCTGACGGCGACGACGGTCGCGACGCCGCGGAGGCCGATACGCGAGCGGACAACGGCGGAGCGGTCGACGTCAGCGACGAGATCGACGGGGACGCGTCCTGAGGCCGGAAGCCGGCTGAAGCCGCGGCCGCACGACCGAACAGCACAGGCGCCGACGCGCCCTGTAACTCCTTATTCGACAGCCATCCCTTCGACGACGTCGAACGCCTCGTCGCCGTCGAAGCGCGTGGGGTCGAACGCCGCCACGCCGCTCCCGCCGAGCACCTGGTCGGCGACGAGTTCCGCGGTGGCCGGCGCGCGCATGAAGCCGTGGCCCTGCCAGCCAGTAGCCACGTAGACGCCGTCTGCGAGTTCGCCGAGCAGCGGGTCGCGGTCCGGCGTCGCGGTGCAGAGGCCCGCCCAGGCGCGGTGAACGTCGGGGTCGTAGTCGCGGATGCGGTCGGCGAGTCGTCGCGCCATCTCTTCGACGAACCAGTCGTCGCCGTCCCGGTCGTAGGTGTCGGGGTCGGTTTCGACGGGTTCCGTGCCGTCGCCAGCGAGCACGCCCTCCGGGTGCGGGCGAGCGTAGTAGCCCTCGGTCGCGTCGTAGACCGTCGGGGTGTCCCCGGCAGCGTCGGCCGTAAGCGCCTGCACGCGGTACGGCTTCAGCGGAATCCGGAGGCCGGCGTCTGCCAACACCTGCTTGGTCTGTGCCCCGGCAGCCACCAGCACAGCGTCGTAGGCGTCGCCGTTCACGCGCGTCGGGTCGGTTGCGACCGTCGCGCTGGTCTGCTCGCGGATCTCGACGCCCGCGTCGGCGGCGATCGCGGCCACTGCGTCCGCGTACGCGGCCGTATCGCCGACACCGGCATTGCGCGCGATGGCGGCTTCGACCACGTCGTCGACGCGGAGGGCGGGATAGGCCTCGGCGAGTTCGTCGGCGTCGACGCGTTCGACCCGGCGGCCATTGGCTTGCATCCCGTCGACCTGCTCGCGGATGGCGTCGGCTTTCCGATCGGGTTCGGTGACGAACCAGAGGTACGGCGTCTCCTGGAACGCGAACTCGCCGCTCCCGGAGAGCGCGCGGAACCGCTCGAGCGCGCGGGCAGCGACCCTGGCGTCGACGTCCTCGGCGTACGCGTCGTAGAGGATGCCGGCCGCGCGCCCCGTGCTCTCGGCGGCGACGTCGCCGCGTTCGAAGAGCGTGACGTCCGCGCCCCGGGCGGCGAGGTCGAAGGCGGCGGTCACGCCGACCGCCCCGCCGCCGATGACTGCGACCTCGAGTCCGGTGCCTCGGTCGTCCGCGATTGCGTCGGTGGCCCAGCTGTCGGCCGGCGAGTCAGTCGAAGTGAACCAGTCGTCCATGTCGGAGGATGCCGGCGGGTCGACATAACTGCCGCGACCGGAGTCAGGCAGATCTGCGTCGTCGAGCGGTGAGCACGGCGAACCGCCGCCGTCCCTCTGTTTCACTTTCACTCCGCACGGGTGGGGTTAATGCGGGTGCTCGCCGTCGAGACGAGTATGGCACTCCAGCAACGACGCCCCTCGCAGTCGGCGCTCGAGCGCTCGGAACGCCGCATCGAGGTCTCGGAGATGACCGCCGCAGGCGTGGCAGCGTACGCGGACACGCACGGCGACGACGCGTACATCGAGCGCCGCGGCGGCAAGACGTTCCTCGTCACGGTCGAGTAAGCACCACACTCGGTGGCGAGGATGCGTTCGAGATGCGACGCGGGCTCAGTCCAGGAACGACCCCAGGTCCGCCGCGGGATAGGCGACGACGTGGTCGACGCCCGCCTCGCGGAGCGACTGGACGCGCTCGCTGACCGTCTCTCGGTCGCCGACGAGCGCGAAGTCCCGTACTGCCTTCGACAACACCTCGCGAGCACGGCCCTCGGCTGAGCCGTCCGTCGCGGCGCCGTCGGGGAGCGCGCGCCGCACGGGGCCGCGACGGGCCGTATACTCACCGACCGCGTCCAGTATCTCGTCTTCTGCGTCGCTCAGCACGGTCGGCGCGTAGACGGCGACGTCGCCGTCGAACCCGGCCGCGAGCATCGACTTGACGTCCGTCACCGTGGTCCGGGAGAGCAACTCGAACTGGGTCGCGCCCGTCGCGAGCGCGGCGCGTTCGACGCCCTCGGTACCGACCCACGCGTCCGCGTCGCCGGCCGTCGCGGCGCCGAGTCGCGGTGCGATTGCGCGGGTGCCCTCCGTCTCCGAGAGGTAGGCGCTGTGGCCGGCGACGAACACGCGCCCGAGTTCGGACGGAATGGCGTCGGCCAGCGAGTCGTCGCCGAGCGGGTCGAACCCGTCGGCGCGAACGGGCGCCGTCACCCGGACGGAACGGTCGCCCGCGAGCCCGGCGAGCGCGTCGAACTCCGGGAGTTGCTCGCGGCCCTCGTAGTCGACGACCACCGTCTCGACGGCGTCCTCGAGGTCCGGGATGCGCTCGAGGTCGTGTTCGCTGGGTTTCAGTGCGACTGCGTCGACGCCCGCGACCGCGGCGTGGCTGTCGCTTTTCAGCACGACGAACCACCCCGGGCCGCGAGACGACGGTGTGACTCAGTACAAGAGCGGAACGCGATCTATCGTCTCTGCGACCATGATAGTGTGATACTCGCGCGCAGGCAAAAGCGTGTCGCTCACCTCAGGTACGGCCGGAGCCGTAGTCGCGTGGAGCACGCGAATCAGGCGGTGCCGTAGCCGCGCGGCCCTGCCGAGTCAGGGCGCGATGCTGCGCGCGAGCCGCCACGCGTCGTGGCTGGCTTCGCCAGGATGGGGGAGGCCGAGGTTGTACCGGAGTTCGTCCTGGCGCTTCAGGGGGTCGAACACGCTGGGTTCCTCGAGCCCCCACGACTGGACGGGACGCGCGCGAACAGACGAGCGGCTCAGGATGGCGTTGGCCGCGTGGCGGCCCGCCTCGTTGGCTGCCTCCATCGTCGCGAGGTCGGTGTCCACGCGAACGTAGTCGGCTGCCAGCACGAGATTCTCGGCCGCCGTGCCGGCCTCTGGGCGGTGATGGAGGCTCCCTACGGTGTTGATGACCAGCGGCGACCCGTTCCGGAGGCCGTCCTCGCCCTGCTGCAGTTCGGGGTCCAGGAGGTGCGTGACGCGCGCCTCGTCCGGCAGGACGTCGGTCCCGACGTGGGCCTGGAGTTGCGCCCAGATCTCCGCGACGGCTTCCTCTCGGGTGCACTCGCGGCCTGGCTTGTCGTAGACGATGCCGGGGGTGTCCCAGTCCGAAGCGATGACCGAGAGCACGCCCTCGACGTCGCCGTTGGAGCGCTCGCTGAGGTCGTGGTCGGTCCAGAACTGCCGCTGACTGATCGCCGTCAGCGCCCACGGCGAGTCGAGGAAGACGGCGTGCCCGGTGGCGAGTTCGACGTCGCGGTCCAGGTAGAACTGGATGCCGTTCATCCACGCGGTGTCCACGCGCCGCGTCCCCGACAGCGAGGGCGCGGCGCGCTCCAGTTCGGGCGTCAGCAGGTCCGCCATCACCTCGACGGGGACCGCGGCGACGTAGTAGTCCGCGGTCACGCGCTCGCCGTCGACCGCCACGCCGGCCACCCGCTCGCCGTCGCTCTCGATGGCCGTGACGGGCGCGTCGGTGTGAATCGTGACGCCCTGTTCGCGCAGGTACGCCGCCCACGGGTCCAGCCAGACGTCACTCGTCGGGCCGTCGAGCACGCGTTCGGCGGGCTTCTCGGGGTCGAGTTGCCCGAACAGCAACTGGAGGTAGATGGAGCCGACGGTCCGCGCGCTCCCGTCCTCCGGCCGCAGCGCCACCAGCGACTGCGTGGAGCGCGCTAGGTGCTTGCGGTACGCGGGCGACATCTCCGCGGCGTCGATGAACGCCCACCACGACGTCGACTCGAAGTCGTCCTCGCGGCGCTGCCGGCAGCTCGTCGCGAGCACGGCGAGCCGCGACAGGAAGTGCGCGACCTCGTGGTTCGGGACGTCCTCCCCGGCGACCTGCGGCCGGAACGCCGACAGCCACTCCCGAGGCGTCTCGGGTCGCTCCGTGGACGCCCGAACGGCGGTGCCGTCGTCGCCCGCGAGCAGCGTCTCGCTGGTCGGCACGAGGTGGTCCGCGACGGTGCCGTGCCCGTCCTCACCGCGCACACTGTCGCCGCTCGCGTACCCGTCGGGAATGCGTTCCATGGTGTCGACGACGTTCCGGTAGTACGCCGGGAAGAACCGGAACCCGTGTTCGCCCATCAGCGGCCGGTCGCTGTCGTCGACCGGGACGCTCCGGGCCTTCCCGCCGACGCGGTCGTTCGCCTCGTAGACGGTCACGTCGAACCCGCGCTCCGCGAGCTCGTGAGCGGCAGTCAGCCCCCCGATACCTCCCCCCAGAACTGCGACCGACGGCGAATCGTGCATCACTCCCAGTTAGGCGCGAGCGACCTTCAGCGTATGGCTCATCGAACCCAATCGGTGCGACTCGTCGACCCCATCTATCCGCGACTCGCCGACCCCGTCTCCGCGCGGCTCACCGAGAGCGTCAGCTCTCGGGGTCCATCTCGACGACTTCGGGTTCGCGCGCCGGCGGCGTCCACCCGACCGCGAGGTCGAGGAACTGGACGAGAATCCGGGCGGTGGCGCCCCAGACGGTGTACTCGTCGACGTGGAAGAAGTGGACGATTGCTTCGCCGTACGTCGGGTGGATGCGTTTCTCCACCTCGTAGTTCGCGGGGTCCGTGAGCGCGGCGATCGACAGCACCGCGACCTCCTCGACTTCGCGCTCGTCGGGGACGAACTCGCGGTCCGGGACGCGCGCGACGAACGGCGTCACCGAGTACTGGGAGGTCGTGCGGATGTCGTCGAGTTGCCCGACGAACGAGATCTCGTCGCTGTGGAGTTCGACCTCCTCGTAGGCCTCGCGGGCCGCGGTCTCCCGGAGGTTCTCGTCGCTCGGTTCGCGGCCGCCGCCCGGGAAGCTCATCTGGCCGGGGTGCTCGCCGAGGTGGTCTGCGCGCTTCGTGAACACCAGCGCCCGGCCGTCCTCGCGCTGGACGACCGGGACGAGGACGGCCGCATCCCGGTCCTCGTCGGTGACCCGCTCCGGCCGGTGGGCGGCGACCCGCGACAGGTCCATGCCTGAACGATTGACCGCGACGACCTTAACTCACGCGCCGTCGCGCAGTTTCGCTCGCAACGCCGCCGGGCGCTGGCCCGGCGGTCTCACTCGTCGGCCAGCGTTTCGCGCACGCCGTCGAGTTCGACGGGCGCCCACGCTTCGGCGTCGTACGTCACGTCCACGAGGTAGCGCGCGCGGTCGCCGTCCGCGTCCGCCGCGTCGGATTCGAGGCGCTCGCGGACGACCGTCGCGAGTTCCTCGCGGTCGACGGACCGCGGTTGCACGTCGAGGATGTGCGGGAGGTCGGTGGCGCGCTCGGGGAGTTCCGGGAACGCCACCGGCCCCGGCACGAGCACGCGCTGGTCGTCGCGGTCGACCGCGAGCAGGTAGTAGTCGTCGAGCGCCCCCGTCACGTCCGCCTGGGCGGCGTCCGAATCGAAGTCGTCGCCGCGCTTGAACGCCAGTTCCGCGAGCGCCTCGTGGAGTTCCGCCCGGGTGAGGCCGCCGAAGAGGTCCACGATGCCCGCGAGTTCGTCGCCGTTCACGCGTCGTCCTCCCGGGCGAACTCGCTTGAATCCTCCGCACCCGGTTCGTTGTCCGCTCGCGCGCTCGACCCGCCGCCGTCCCCTGCCTGAGCGTCCAGTGCAGCGCTGACCGTGGTCGAATCCTCGGCAGTGTCCCGTACGTCCGCGGCAGCAGCCGCCGCGACGTCGGTCGGGTCGAGGTCGACGGCGTTCCACGCGGGCAGCCGCGTGTCCGGGCCGGGCGGGGCGATAGCCTCCGCGTACGTCCCGGTCTGGGATCGCTCGCCCTCGGCGTCGTAGTCGAGGTCGTTGAACGCGGCGTCGGCGCCGTACGCCCGCACGAACCGGTCGGCGGCAGACCGGTAACGTGCCGCGAGCTCGTCGTAATCGACGTCCAGGCCAGCGTCCTCGACGGCGCGCAGGAGCGCCGCGCCGACCCCCTCGCTCATCTCTGAGAGGCCCGTCGGCCCGGAGACGGCGCGGTGGTCGTGCTCGTAGCGGCCGAGGTCGACCTGCGCTGCCGCGTCGGCGCCCGCCGCGCGGTAGACCTCCCCGAGGGTTCCGACTTCCAGGCCCCAGCGCCGCTGGACGCGGAGGCTGCGCGCGAGGTCGCTGGTCATCGCGCACTCCCCGGCGAGCGCGTACCGGAACGCGCCCAGGAAGTCCAGGACGTCGTGGTCGTGGGCGTCCGCGAGCGCGTCCACGAGCGGTTCGTAGAACAGGCGGAACAGCCGGCCGTACAGCCGGTCGTTCTCGACGCGCGCGTAGTACCCCTTCGAGAACGCGAAGCCCTCGGCCAGCGGGAAGAGGAGTTTCCGGACGTCGCGGGCCTCGTAGGTCGTGGTGTCCGCGTCGTGAACGATCACGTAGTCGTGGCGGGCGGCGACGCCCAGCGCCAGCCAGACGTCGCGCCCCTTCCCCTGGGCGCCCGCCAGGCCCGCGTCCGCGAGCAGCGCGTCGACGCGGGGGCCGTCACACCACAACAGCGTCAGCGGGACGTCGAAGTCACCGAGCCACTCGCGGAAGTCCGGGACGCGTTCGGCGGGCGCGCGCAGCGGCACGACGACCTCGCCGGGGTCGACGCGCTCGAGTTCCGAGAACACGCGCTCCGGTGCGAGGCCGGCGTACTCGCGGTCGGTCATCGGCACGACGACGGCGGCCCGCCCGGTCGGCGCGGCGGGGTCCGCGGAGCCGTAGTCGTGGAGCGTCGCCACGCGCTCCTGCGTGTAGTCCATACCACTGCTGCGGGCGCCGTCCAGAACTAACTTGCGCCAGCGGGCAGGCGGTCGGCGCGGTAGAGCACGACGAGCCCGACGAGGACCACCGCCAGTCCGAGGCCGCCGACCCGGTAGACGAAGTCGTAGGCGTACCCCATGCCCAGCAGCGTGCCGATGACGACGCTCCCCATCGCCTGCACGACCATCATCGACGCGCTGTACCCGGCGTACGCGCTCCCGCGGTCCGCGTCCGGGAGGCTGTCCAGCAGGAACGTGTCGATGGCCGGGAAGAGGCTGTGGACCGCGTACCCCAGCACGACCGACACCACGGCCACCGCCGGGAGGCTCTCCACGACTGTCATCGCCAGCAGGGAAACGACGAACCCGCCGAGGACGGCGAGCATCAGTGGGACGTGTCGGAACCGGTCGGCGAGACGACCCGTGTACCAGAACGCGGGCACGCCCGACGCGAACACGACCGTCAGCAGGGTCTGTGCCGTGGAGTCAGACAGCCCCTTCGTGGCGGTGAGGTACTTGATGAAGAAGTTGAAGAAGCCGTTCCAGACGAGGCCGGCGAGGCCGATGATGACGACGCCGAGCGCGACGATGCGGTACTGACGGCGGATCGCAGCGAGCAGGTCGCGGTCGGAGCGGCCGGCCTCGGGCAGGTCGGTGCGGCCGGCCAGCACGTAGATGACCAGAGTGACCAGCAGCGCCGCAGCCGACAGCAGGTAGAACGGCGCGCGCCACGTGTAGAACTCCAGCAGCACGCGGCCGACGAGAATCGGCGCGACGGCGGCGGCGACCTGGCTGGCGGTGCCGTGGACGCCGATGACGCGGCCGACGCGCTCCGGGAACAGTTCGCTCACGAGCGGATTCGCGGCGATGAAGTACGAGCCGGACGCGATGCCGACGAGGAACGCCCCCAGCATTACGAACTCGATGGTGGGCGCCAGCGTCATCCCCGCCGAGGACACCGCCAGCAGGCCGCCCGACCCGAGCACGACGTGGTGGCGGTCGATCCGCGTCAGGAGGTAGCCGGTCGGGAGTCGCGGGAGCGCGCTCCCGAGCCACGCCAGCGTCGCCACCAGCCCGACGGCCGCGTCGCTTGTGACGAAGTCGGCCTGGAGTGGCGCGACCAGGGGCGCGAACACGACGCGCCCGAAGTTCACGAGGAACACGAGCGCACACAGCGACCCGAACAGGCGCACGCGCCGCGCGTCGCTCCCGGTGGAACTGGACACGCCTCGGCTTCGCGGCCCGCGGGGTCAATTCTTGCGGTTCCGGCCGTCGGTGCACCGCAGTTCGAACCGCCCGACGTAAGAACGTCCTAAAATCCTCCAGCCGTCTGCCCCTGAATAATAGGAGGCGGTTACTGAAGGGTAGTCGTTCGGTAGACGTTCGCATGAACTCGGTGGGACGGGCCCACCGGGCTGGGGTGGTGCGCAAGGACACAGACGAACGACTCGTCTGTCTGGACTGCGGGATGCCGCTGGAGACGCACGACCACGACCGCGTGGGCTGGCGGCGCAGTTGTCCGAACTGCGGCAGGATGTGGAAACAGATCCACTAATCGGAGACGCCAGGCGGGACGGTTGTCCCGGGAATCCGAGCCGGAGAAGCTTACTCGGTGGCGCTGCTAGTTCGACGGGGTAAGAAGGAGGAGCTTACTCGAAGACTGCGTCGAAGGCGTCCGCACCCATCGGCTCGTAGGTCCCCGCCGCGACGTTCTCGCGGACGTGCTCGGGGCTGGTGGTCCCGACGAGCGCGCTCGTGACACCGGGCGCACTCCGCGCGAAGTTCACGCCGCGCTGCGCGGGCGTGTCGCCGCGGAGCTTCTCGTCGACCGCGTCGGGAATCCCGTCCAGCACCTGCCCCTGCGCGAGGCTCGCGGACGTGAACACGTTCAACCCGGCTTCGTGCGCGTACCAGAGAACGCTCTGGTCGCCCTCGGGGCCGTCCTGGGACGCCATCGTGAACGCGTCCGCCATGAAGACGTTGAACGGCACCTGGATGCCGCGGAAGTGCGTCGCGGTGTTCCCGACCTCGCTGGCGGCGGCCCGCGCCCGCGAGATGAGTTCCCCCAGGTCCAGGAAGTGCTCGTGGGACTGCGGCACGCGGAACGCGTCCCAGGTAGCCACGCCGTAGTGCCGGATGTCGCCCGCGGCGACGCGGCCTTCGAGGCGCTCGAAGGTCGCTTCCAGCTGATCGTAGACCGCCTCCCGCGGGCGCTCGTCCAGTTGCGTCTCGGGGTTGTGGACGTAGTAGAGGTCGATGGTGTCGACGTCGAGGTTCCGCAGCGACCGGTCCAACTGGTCCTCGACGTAGCCGGGCGCGATGGCGTGGCTGCCGTGCGCGAGGTCCGTGCTGTCGACGATGCCGCTGTCCACGTACTCGTCGCCGACGAACCGCGCGGGGTCGTCCGGTCGGGACTCGTCGAACGGCACGAACCCGCCTTTCGTCGACACGAAGACCTCCTCTCGGTCCACGTCGGCGTCCGCGAGCGCGCGGCCGACCACTCGCTCGCTGCGCTGGTTCCGGTAGTTGATTGCCGTGTCCACGACGTTACACCCGGACTCCAGCGCCGTCGTGATCGTCTCGTAGTACGCGTCGTCGACCTCGTCGGTGGGGTCGCCGAGGTACGTCCCGAGGCCGACGCTGGACACCGCGCGGTCCCGCACCCGGCGGAAGTACGTCCGCGCCATGTCGTCCCCGAACCGTTCCTTGTACCGGAACGTCCCGTCAGCAGTAGCCATACCAGTGGGTTCGCCGCCGCGTCACTTGTACTCCCCGCGACGGTACGCGTCGACCGCATCCCCGTACCCCTCGCGGAACGTCGGGTACGCGAACTCGTAACCGAGTTCGTGCAGGCGGTCGTTCGAACACCGCTTGCTCGTCCGGAGGCGACGCTCCACGGTCGGCGACAGGTCCTCCGACTGCAGGCGCTCCTCGACGGTCCGTTTCTCGGGCGCCTCGACCCCGCACTCGCCGGCCAGCCAGTCCGCGAACGCCCACTTCGAAACGGGTTCGTCGTCGACCGCCAGCAGCACGTCCTCGGTGAGGTCGTTGTCGAGCGCGAATCGCACCACGCCGGCCGCGTCGTCCCGGTGAATCATGTTCAGGTAGCCCTCAGTCACGGGTCCGTCGATATACCGCGTCAGCCGGTAGCGGTGCGGGCCGTAGAGGCCCGCGAACCGAACGACTGTCGCGTCCATCCCGAGGTCTGGCGGGCGCTCCCGGCAGACGCGCTCGGCCTCAGCGAGCACCTGCGTCTTCTCGGTTGTCGGGTCAAGCGGCGTCGTCTCGTCCACCCAGTCGCCGTCGTGGTCGCCGTAGACGCCCGTGCTGGACGTGTAGACGAATTGCTCGGGCGGGTCGTCGCGGCCGCCGAAGTGCTCGACGGCGGTTCGCAGGCCGTCGACGTACACCTCGCGAGCGGCGTTTGCGCCGCGGCCGCCGGAACTCGCTGCGAACACCACGGCGTCGACGTCCGGCACGTCAGCGAGGGCGTCGGCGTCCGTCACGTCCGCGCGGACGGCGTCGAATCCCGCGTTCCGAATCGCGGACAGCCCCGCGTCCGAGCGCCGGACGCCCACCGGGTCGTGGCCGGCAGCGCCGAGCTGGCGGCCGAGTTCGATGCCGACGTACCCACAGCCCAGAACGGCGACGTCCATCAGTACGGGTTCTCGCTGGCGATGTGCCGGTAGATACGCGCGTACTCCGCGAGCGTCATCGGCTGTCGCCCCTCGATTTTCTGCTGGATCTCCTTCGGGTCCAGGTCGCCGTCCAGCCCGCTCGCGAGCGCGTCGACGTCCATCACCGCTGAACTCATCTGGAGCATCAGGTTGTCCCGGACCTCCAGCAGGAGTCCCTCGGCGTCCGGCCAGTCGTCACCCACCGCGAGCACCGCGGCCGCTTCCTCGACGGTGAACTCCGGCGACCCGCCGTCGAGCAGTTCCTCGAGTCGCGTCTCGTCGACGCCCGTGGCCTCCGCCACGGCGTCGACGCCCGCGGCCTCGACAACGTCGGCGAGCGCCGCTTCGTACTCCGCGCGCACCTCCCCGGGCGTGAGCGCCTCGGGGTCCTGAATTTCGTCGGCTAGCACGACTTCGGCTACGCGCTCGGTGTTCAAGGGGGCTACGCTTGCAGCCCCCACCAGCCCGGCGGGACAGTGCGTTCACCATCCCGGGGACTGCTCGTCCGCGTCGCCGTCCACGTCACCGACGCCGCGCGGCCCCGCCGGAACCACCACCCCGACTGTCACGTCCACCTCGAACGAGAGGCGCTCGTTGCGGCCGACGCGCTCGCGATTGCCGTCCCCGTCGACGTCGAACGCGACTGGTTCGTCTTCACGGACGTACGCCGCGCCGTCTCCAGGACCGACCGGCGACCCGCCCGCCGCGTGGACAGTGAACTCCGCCCACGACCCCTCGACTGACACCGACCACGCGTTCGTCGTCGCGTACCAGAAGCCCGGCACGGGCGCCAGGGGCAGCCCCGCCGGGACCGCGCCGAAATCGGCCGCGCCGAGCCGTTTCGCAGCGCGCTCCGCCGCCATCGCGCCCGCGTCCGAGAGCGCGTTCTCCGCGACGGCGCGGCCGACCGACCGGGTCGTCTCGACAGCCCGCTGCACGAGCGGCGCCGCTACACGGGTTTCCTCGCGCGCCGCGACGTCCGGCGTCGTCGCCCGCAGTCGGGTTCGGAGTCGGTCCCGTCGAATCGGCGACGCGTCAGCGATACGCGCTGCCTCGGCGGCGACTGCTCGAGCGGCCGACCCGTTGGCCACCGCGGTCGCTCGCGCGTCGAGCGTGGAATACTCGCTGAATCCGTTCCGAATCGCCGCACGGCGCTCCTGGGCCGACAGCGAGAGCCTCGATGCCGCGAGGACTCCGCGGTAGGCGCGCCCGGCTTCCGCGACGCCCTCTCGAACCGCCCCGCGCAACTCCGTCCGGTGGCCTGCGAGCGTTCGGTTGTCCGCCCGGTCGAGGGTGCCGTTGGCTGCCGCGAGCGCTTGCGCCGCGGTGTCGAGTCGAACCGTCTCCGGGCGGTCCGGGATCGCCGTGTCGACGACCGCTTCCGCGGCGTCACCGTGTGGGACCGTGAACCAGTTGACGTTGCGCGCCGCCAGCGGGTGATAGGTGTCCGGCACGTTCGCGGCCGTATCTGGTCCGACTTCCGCGAGCGTGAGGTACGCTGGTGCCCCCTCGACGCCAGTGATCACCCCTGCGTCGGCGACGGTCTCGTGCACCGGCAGCGGGTCTTCGAGGCCGCGGTCGCCCAGCGCCTCGCCGACGTCCGCGAGCGCGCCGTCAACGGTTCGGTCCGCCAGGCGCTCGTCGACGCGCCCCAGGTACGTCTCGCGGACCGCACCGAGCGCGCGAGCGGTAGCCGTGTCGTATGAGGCGCGGGGTTCGTGGAGCGCGTCCACCCTATCGCGAAGCGCGTCGGTCGGCACGCGACCGCCCGTCAACTCCCGCATGGAGACGCTTGCGGACACGTTCCGCGCCTGGCGGCGGGAGTCGGCGGCGACGCGGTACGCGCGCTCGCGAACGGCTTCGGGGAGCTGTGGTCGCACGACGTGCTCGCGGCCGAGTCGGTCGCCCTCGACGGCGCGGCGCACGAGGTCGTCTTCGCCACCCGGTGCAGAGACGAGGGCGCGAGTCGCGGCGTCCGCGATGCGTTCGTGGACGCGGTCCGCGACGGTGACAGCATCGGCCGCCAGCACCTGCGCTGCGCTCCCGGGCAGCTGGCGGGTCGGCGGACGCACCTCGTAACCGACGCCAACCGAGACCCGGTAGGTGGTTCGCGTCGTTTCGACCACCGAGCGCTCGCGGCTGCCGTTCACGTATCGCCGTGTTTCGCGCTCCGTCACGGCTACGCGGCGACCGAACGATTCCACGTGGTGCAGGTCCGGTCGGAGGGCGCCTTCGGGCTCCATTGCGCCCTCGACTGTCAGGTCGCGGGTCGTCGTCGTCCCGGCGAGCGTCCAGTTCTCGGGGCGGTCTCCGCGCTGGTTCGTCGCCCGGTCGAGTTGCACCACCTCCGCGCGGCGGGTGGCAATCGAAGTGAATGCCGCCCGCAGCGTGCCGTCGAGGGACTCATCACCGTCACCGTCGGCGAACGCCAGGAACGCGCGGTCCGCCGTGACGTTGACGCCGACCGGGACGGACTGGTCGGGGCGGTCTGTCGCGTCGATGGCGGCCGAGATAGCGGTGTTCGTCGGGGCCTCCGGGGCGCCGGTCTGCTGGAGTACGTCGCTCGCACGCGTCTCGGCGCTGTCCTGGACAACCGCAAGCACGTCGTCGAGTCCGACGCGCGCGTACGCTCGTCCGTAGGCGGATTCGCCAGCGTCGTCAGCGCGGCCGAACGTCGACCGCTGGACGCCGAGCAGCGCGCGGTTCGTGAGGAGTTCGACGTGGCGATTCGCCAGCACGTTCGAGATGGGGACGCCCGCGTACTGGAGCGGCCCGCGCAGCCAGACGACGCGGTGGAGATAGTCCGTGAGGCGGCGGTCCAGCCCCGGTCCGTCCAGCGCGTTCCGGGCGAGCCGCGATTCGAAGCGCGTGACGCGGTCGTGGAGTGCGAGCGCGGGCGTGTGAATCGTCGTGGAGACGTTCGTGCGCGTCCGGGAGACGACGCCCCCGTTGCGTCGGACGACCACTCGAACGTCCGAGACGGTGACGCGAACCACCGCCTCGTCGGTGCGTTCGATGGAGACAGCGTCGATTGCGCGTTCGGCGTCCCGGGTTGTCTCGACGCGCGGCAGAGACACCGAAGCGGTCGCTGGACCGACGGTCGCTGCCTGCTCCCGGAGCGCCCGCTCCGTGCGAGTGTACACGCGGAGCGCGAGCGTGTCCCGGAACGGCTGATCGGGGTCGATGGCGGCTCCGAACCTGGAAGCTGCCGCTGCGACTGCCGGGCTCCGTATCGCGTTCGCGGCGGCGGTCCGGGCCGCCCCTGCGAGCGCGGCGTCCGTGCCAGTCAGCGCGCGGTCAGCCGCCGTGTCAGTGCGCGTGTCTGCCGGCCCGGGGTCGTGGGTCGACAGCGCAGCGGCTGCTGTGGCGCTCCCGACGAGTAAGACCACGCCGACGAGCGCGAACGGGACCCGTGCGCGGTCGTCGTCCGCGAATCTCACGGTGACCACGTCCGAACTGTGATTGTCGCGGTGCCGTTCTGGACGGTGACATCGTGGCTCACGGCAGCTACCGACGCGCTCGGCGGCGGACGCTCGCCCACTCGAACATCGCCGGCGCCCGCGGTGGCGACCACCGCGACGTGGCCGTCAGCGCGAACCAACACGTCGCCGACGGCCGCTTCGACCGCGCTGGCGAACTGGCCGTCAGTGCCGTCGCGTGCAGCAATTGCGGCCTGTGCGAGCAGTGTCCCGACGCGGCCGGAGACGCGTCGCTGGCCGCCGTCGTCCGCCTCGATGGTCGCGGTCGCGGTGCTTGCGAGCACCGTGCGCGCGGCGGCGTCCGGGTCTGGCGGCGGGTCGCTGCCGCCGGGAATCGTTACGAGCGCAACGGCGGCCGCACTCACGAGCAGAACGGCCAGCGACGCGTCGACCACGGTGCTGACGGCGCGAGTCACGACCACACCGCCACGGTCACGCGGCCCGGGTGGACGTCGCCAGGCGCCACCTGCACGGGGACCTGCTGGCTCGCTGTCGCCGCGTCCGGCGGCGGCGATGCTGGCCCGAGGGTCCATTGACGGCCGTCCGCCTTCACCGTCACTGCAACGTCGTAGCCAGGCGGGCCGACCGTCGAGGGGTCGATGCCAGTTGGGTCGACGACGACGGCGTCGGTCGGTGGTGCCGCGTCGACGGTCTCGGACAACACAGCGTCGGTCGGTGCGGCGCGGCCGGAGTCGGGAACGACGTCTGCGCGTACCGCGCCATACGTGCCGAGAGCGAGGCAGAGCACCGTCACCGCGACGAGTGCCGGCAACGGCTCGACCTGCGCTCTACGCACCGACGAGCGTGACATCGACACCCCTCCAGGTGACGCGGCGGACGGTCAACTGCGCGCGGTCCCGTCGCCAGTTCGCGTCCCGCTGGCGGGCCTCGACGGCCGCGCTGGCGAACGCGAGCGTCCCCTCGAAGGCGTCGTCCGGGGGAACCCCCTGCAGCACCGCCCAGAGTGCAGTGTCCTGGCGAACCGGCACGACCGGCCCGTACGCGAAGTCAGACTGTGCCGACCTGTCGTCAACGCGAACCGCGATCTCGTCGGTCGTTATCCGAACCGCGTCGGCGTCGAGCGGCCGCGTCTCGACGCCCGGATGGTCGGCGGCGGCGACGGTGTCGACGGTTTCGGCGAGCGCGTCCGCGCGCGGCGGTGGTGACGGCTGAGCGGCGAGCGCGACGCCGAACAGTGCGGTGCTAACCAGCGAGAGCGCGACGATGACGGGCGGCGAGTCAGCGAGCGTATCGAACATGGCGCGGGTTGGTCCCGGCCTCCGATATAAAGTTAGAGGACGGCCCCGGCGGCCACCGCGGTGACCGGGTAGACGGCGGCCGCGGTTGCGAGGGTGACCCCGCCGTGGTAGCCGACGAGCGCGCGGTCCAGGCCGCGCTCGAGGCCGACAGCCAGCGCCGGGAGCACGGCGGCCAGCCAGAGGACGTACCCGCCGACCGAAAGCGCTAGCTGCTCGCTGGGGAGCGCCGTCGCGCCCTCGATGCCGCTGATTCGGCCAGCGAGCGCGACTGTGACGCCGGCGACCAGCGGCGCGTACACGAGCGCCGTGTGACGGAGCGTCCGAGTCGTCGCTGCGAAGGTGCGCCGGACCTCACGGTCGAGGCGAGTCAGGTCGTCGAACAGGTCGGCCACGTCGACGAGAACACGACCGCCCGGTCGACCCGCGTCGGCGGCGTGCACGACCAGCGAGACGGCCGCCCGAGCGCGCTGACTGTGAGTTTGCGCCAGCGGCCCGTGGTCGCCGAGGAACCCGGCATCGACGCCGACGCGCAGGCGCTGCATGCGTCGCGCGGCGGCGGCGCAGACGTCGCCAGTCGCGCCGTCGAGCGTATCGCCGGCGTCCGCGACGGCCGCTTCGACCGACCGTCCGTTGCGGATGCGGTGCCCGACGACCGAAATCGCGTCAGCCAACCCCGCCTCTAGGTCGCGTGCGTCAGCACGAACCCGGCACGCCGGTTCGAACCAGCACGCCAGCGCGCCCCCGAGTGGCCACCCGACCAGGAGGACGGGGAGCGCCCAAGGCGGTAGCACCGTGGACGCCGCGAGTGCGGCGACAGCCCCGCAGACGGCGGCCAGCACGGTTCGTCGCAGTCGACCGTCGAGACCGGGGTGGTTCGGTGGAATCTCCGCCGGCGGGAAGGCGACCGGTCGCCGCGCGAGAATCCAACAGACAGTCGCGAATACGGCCAGCGGGAGGAGGACCGCGTACGCGAGCGCGACGGCGCCGATCGTGACCGGGACGCCCGCGCTCGCCGCAGCGGGCGCGACGCCCACGAGCGCGAGCGGTAACACGACGCCGAACGCGTAGACGGCCGTCGTCGGCCCGTGGACCGCGTCGGCGTACTCGCTTGCGCGTTCCTGTGCGCCGGACACGACGACAGCCAGCGTGCGATCGAGGAGGCGCTCCCGGTCGGCGGCTGGCGCGTCCACGGCCGCGTCGGCGAGCGCGGCAGCACGGCGAAGCGACGGCAAGTGGTCAGCCCAGGTGTCCGCGAACGCCGCGAACCCGGTTCCCGGCCGCCCCCTCGCTTCGCGGGCGTGGGCGGCGAGACTCGCGGCGAGACGGCCGTCGCCGTGTTCGGCGGCGAACCAGGTGGCGCGCTCGACGGCCGGGTCGAGGCGCAGCGACAGGACCACGAGGCCGACGATGTCCGGCGCGGCGCCGAGCGCCCGTGAGCGTCTGGCGAGGGCGCGTACGGACGGACCGTACGCCAGCACGCCGGCGGCCGCGACCCCGAGCAAACCCACTGCGGTCCCCGCGTAGGGGTTCCAGGAGCCGACCACCGCGGCCAGGGCGACGCCGACGAGTAGCACGCCCGCAGTGGCTCGGGCGTGTGCACCGTCCGTCATCGGTTCTTGATCGCGTCTGCGCGTTCGGAGATCGCGTCCCGGACGTCTGCGTACGTCTCGCCGGGCGTCGCGAGGTCGGCGACGACACGGCTGTTCCCGCGTGCGATGCGGTTCGTCGGCAGCACGCCGTCGCCGGCGTCCTCGTAGAGCGCCGCGGAATCGTCGCCCGTGACTTCTTCGACGCGCGTGACCCGCCTGCCGGTCGCGGTGTCCGCGAGCGTGACGACGAGGTCCGTCGCGGCGAACGACGAATCAGGGACACCGAGGTCGGCGACGACGCGCTCGCGGACGCCCGCGGCGCCGTCGCCGTGAATCGTCCCGAGGACGGCGGCGTCGCTGGCGCCGACGCGCATCGCCTCGTAGAGCACTCGCGCCTCGTCGCCGCGAACCTCACCCACCGCGATTGCGCCATCACCGAGCCGGAGTGCGGTCCGGAGCGCGTCCGCCGTCGAGACGTCCGCGCCAGCCCCGTCGCTGTTCGCGTACAGTGCCTGGACGTCACGACCGTCCCCGCGGAGCGCACGCACCGGAAGTTCGGGCGTGTCCTCGATGGTGACCACCCGCGTCTCGGGCGCGAGCGCCCACAGCGTCGCGCCGAGCGCGGTTGTCTTCCCGGCGCCGCGGGCACCCGCAAACAGGACTGCGGCCCCCCGTCGGACTGCTTCCCCGAGGAAGCCCGCCAGGACCGGCGTGAGCGTGTCGTTCGCGACGAGATCCGGGAAGCGAAACGGGTCGGCGTCGTGCGCCCGGAACGCGAACCCCGTGCCGTCGCTGACGGGGTCGGTGACGCCCGCAACGCGAACGGACCCGGTGGCCCCGAGGCCGTCGATTGCCGCGTCGAGCGTCGGGTTCGCGCGAGAGAACGGCCGGCCGCTCTCCGCGCGCAGACGGGACGCGAGCCGTGCGGCGCCGGTGTCGGTAAACCGAACGTTCGTCCGGGCGTCCTGGCCGTCGACAGTGACACGAACCGGGCCGTCGGCCACGGGCGCACTGGCGTAGACGTTCGACACGCGCGGGTCGGCGAAGAGGTCTTCGAGCACGCCGAACCCCCGCGTGTGTTTGCGGAGCGCGTCCGCGAACCGCTCGCGGTGCTCTCCGGCGGCTTCGCGGACCGCACGTCCGGGCGCGTCCTCGCCGTCGGGAATCGAGCCGTCTGCGAGCAGGCGGCGGGCGTCGGCCAGCACGCGGCAGTCGGCCGGGCCGAACTCGTACTCCGGTGGGACGACGTGGTAGACCGGGAGCGCGTCCGGAACGTCGTACTCGCGGACCGTCGCGCCCGACTCCAGGGTCTGCGTGTCCCGCAGTCGACCCGCTGCTGGCGGCGTCGGCTCGATGCGGGCGTCAGCCAGTGCGGGGCCGACGTGCGGGCGGAGCGCGTCGTAGTCCGGGAAGTCGCCCGCGACAACCGCGAACCCGGTTTCGGCGGCGACGTCCGCGACCGGGCCGGCGCGCCCGCTGGCCTCCGCGGCCGCTGCCAGCGGATCACTTCGGGCGCGCGCCGCGAGTCGGGCGTCGCGGTCGGCGACCCGGGCGGCGAACCGGCCCGCCGCGGTGAACAGCGCGACGGCGCGCTCGTCGTACTCGCGACGGAAGCCCGAGGTGTCGACGACCACGCGGTCGACGTCGAACCGGCGGCAGCCAGCCGCGATACTGGCGCGGCACGCAGGTTCGCCACCGAGGACGCCGTCCCCCGGGCAGTCGCTGGCGTCCACGCGGAGCGCGTCCCCGTCGCAGCTGACGTCACACCCGCAGTCGGGATCGTCCGTCTCGAAGCGGCCCAGTAGTGCACGCATGGGACGCCGTGGCCCCGTCCCCCCGGATAAACCCTCGGAGCGCGACGACCACGGGACCGTCGGGCCGTTCGACGTACGCGAGCGTCACGCGGCCGTCGAGAGTCGAGCGCTTGCCACACGGTTCGACGGGAACCGAGAGCGCGTGCTGTCGTTCCGTCCCGACCGAGTGTCGGGAGACGAGTCGCGGCGGGTCCGTCCGAACTGCGAGCGTGGCGTCACCCGGCAGGTCGAGTTCCAGCGTTCGGCGCGGCGCGGTTTCGAGTGACTGCCCCGGGTCGCTGCGGCGCTGGAGTTGCGCCACCGCATCCCTCACCTGGTCGGCGCTGGCACGGAGTGCCGCATCCTCCCGGGTGTCGCTCGCGTGTTCGACGGCTGGCTGCGCGGCCGCGACCAGCGCGAGCGCGGCGACGGAGGCGAGGACGACGCGAACGCTCATGCGGAGGTCCCTCTCGGTGACTGCTCTGAAACGCTCACAGCGAGTCGCGGACGCGTTCGAGCAACGACTCGCGGTCGTCCTCGGCATCGCCCTCACGCCGCGCGTCCCGATGGCGTCCCGCGTTCCGGGCGTCGTCCCCGGTGCCCAGCGCGTTCGACAACTGGTCGTCTGTGTCGTCGTGGTGGGTTCCGCCGTCGAACGGGTTCGCGGTCGGTCGAGTACCGTCTGGCGCGGGTTCCTGCGCGCCGAGGCCACCGTCGGTCTCGGCTTCCGAGGTGTGGCGCCGCTCGGTGCCAGCATCGTGGCTCTGGCGCCGCTCGTCCTCCAGGCGTTCGACCGCCGCGCGGGCCGCGTCGGCGCGGCGTTCGACGCGGTCGTTGACGGCTTCGAGTTCGCCGACGTACCCGTGGAGAGACTGGACGGTGGCGTCGAGGGCGTCCATGCGGGCGGCGAGTTCGCCGACTCTCTCGTCGAGTGCGTCGAGTCGCTCGTGGACGGCAGCCGCGTCCGAGAGGTCCGTAGCTGGCGTTTCGCCGTCAGTCAGCGCGCGCTCCACGGCTCGTAACCGTTCGTCGATGTCGTCGGGCACGCGAGTGGGTGGTCCCGTTCCGGTACTTAATGTTCGGGACGGCACAACGTTCATGGCGGCACCCCCAGTAATGCGGTGTATATGAAAGCCGCCCTCATCGGTGTCGGACAGGCCGGTGGCAAAGTAACGGAGGCGCTGCTCGCGGAGGACCGTCGCGCGGGCTACGGCGCAATTCGGGGGACCCTGGCGGTCAACACCGCGAAGACGGACCTCGAACCGCTGGACATCAAGACGATGCTCGTCGGCCAGGAGCGCGTGAAAGGCCAGGGCGTCGGCGCGGACAACGAACTCGGCGCGGAGGTCATGCAGAGCGACATCCGCGAAGTCATGGGTGAACTCGACGGCGTCGTCGACCCGCAGACGGAAGCGATCTTCGTCGTGGCCGGTCTCGGCGGCGGCACGGGCTCCGGGGGCGCGCCGGTCCTCGTGAAGGAACTCAAGCGCGTCCACGAGATCCCCGTCTACGCGCTCGGCATCCTCCCCGGGCGCGAGGAGGGCGGCATCTACCAGGCGAACGCCGGCCGCTCACTGAAAACACTCGTCCGGGAGGCCGACTCGACGCTGCTCGTGGACAACGACGCGTGGCGGAAGAGCGGCGAGAGCGTCACGGAGGCGTTCGACGCCATCAACGAACGCATCGCGCGCCGCATCGGCATCCTGCTGGCGGCCGGCGAGAACATCGAGGGCGTCGGGGAGAGCGTCGTCGACTCAAGCGAAGTCATCAACACACTCAAGTCCGGGGACATGTCCGCCATCGGGTTCGCGAACGCGGACGCCGCGCCCGATCCGGGGGAGAACATCAACGTCATCACGTCGACGACCCGGAAGTCCCTGCTCACGGGAATGAGCGTCCCGGAGACCACGGAAGCCGGTGCGGCGCTCGTCGTCGTCGCCGGGGACAGCGACCGCATCCCCCGGAAGGGCGTCGAGAAGGCGCGCTCGTGGGTCGAAACCGAGACCCGCAGCATGCAGGTGCGTGGCGGCGACTTCCCGCTGGACTCCGAGAAGATCGCAGTGCTCGTGTTGCTGTCGGGCATCGCGCGCTCCGAGCGCCTGGAGGCGTTCATGGAGCGCGCGCAGAAAGCCAGCGAAGCGGTCGAGACCGAACAGGTGACCGAGAACTTCCAGAACGAGGAGCTGGACGACCTACTGTAACTCAGACCGAAGAACTGGCCGACACGCCGCAGTGCAGACCGAAAACTGGCTGACCTGCTGTATCTCAGACCAGGCTCTCGCCGTCGAACTCGCGGCCGTCGAACTCGACCTCGAGCAGGTCCAGCAGCGTCGGCGTGATGTCGTAGAGGTCCGTGTCCGCCGGAACGCTGATGTCGTCGTCGGCGATCAGCGTAGCGTTCTCGAAGGAGTGCATGCCGTTGCGCGGCCCGACACTGAACACGTCCTCGCTGCCGGAGAACCCGGATTTGAGGTCGAAGCCGTGGTTCGGAATCGCGACCAGGTCGGGTGCGATCTCGTCGTGGTCGCCGTCGAACGCGTCCGCTTTCGTGACGACGCGGTCCACGACCGCGCGGCCCTCGGGCCCTTCCAGCGAACGGAGTTTCTCGGCGAGTTCGTCGCGGACGGCCGCGTACTCGCTGTCGGGGACGCTCCCGCGGGGTTCGCGGTCCTCGAGGTTGACGTAGAACCGGCCGGGGATGAACGAGTACGCCTTCGTGTCGTCGGCGATGTCCTCGAGGCTGTCGTGGTCGTCGTCCTCGAAGGACAGCCAGCCCTCGTCCGCGAGCCACTGGTTCAGGTGGACTTCGTAGTCCTCGCTGGTGAACCCGTGGTCGGAGGCGACGACGAGGGTGACGTCGTCGGCGAGCATGTCGCGGAGTTCGCCGATGTACGAGTCGACTTTCTCGTAGAACTCCAGGAACTCCTGTTTGTACTCGCCGTCCTGCTCGTAGTCCTTGAACAGGAAGTGGTTGACGCGGTCCGTCGTCATGAACACGCCGAAGAACAGGTCCCAGTCGTCCTCCGCGACGTAGTGCTTGAACGCCTCCTGGCGCGCGTCGATGGTCTCGTGTGCGTCCTCGATGAACTCTGACTTGTCGTCGTCGTGGCCGAGTTTCGCGTTGACGTCGATGCGGTAGCCGATGGAATCGAGGTAGTCGCCGAGCGCGTCGGGGTGGGACGCCTTGTCGACGTCCGGCGAGAGGAACCCGGAGACCATCCGCTGGACGTTTCGCTGCGGCGGGAACGTGACGGGGACGTTGAGCACTGTCGCGTCCCGGCCGGCGTCGGTGACGCGGTCCCAGATGCGCGTCGCCTGGACGTCTCGCCCCATCGGGACGTACGTCTCGTAGCTCCCGACCTCGCGGTCCTGGAAGCCGTAGACGCCCGTTTCGCCGGGGTTGACGCCCGTCGTGAGGCTCGGCCAGCAGGCGCTGGATTCTGGCGGTACGATGCTGTCGATGGCGCCGCCCCCGCCCGCCTCCAGAACGTCGTGGAGGTTCGGGAACGTCTCGGGTTCGTCCCGGACGAGGCTGTAGGGGACGCCGTCGATGCCGATGAACGCGACCCGCGACGATTCGTCGCCACGGAGCCGGTCGAACAGACCCATACTGGCCGAGTAGCCGGTGACGTACTAAAGGGTTGGTCTTGTGGCGACGACTGGCCGCAGTCGGGGATACCGGCCACGTTTACCGAGCGACGGCGACGGGACGGCGGTACGGGTCGACCGCTGGGCCACGTCAGGCCTGCTCGAACGACGAGAACAGCGCTTTCCGGGTGCTGGCGTCGATGAGTTCGTCGAGCGTCCCCTGCTGTTCGGAGCTGACGCGACTGAACAGGCCGAGGGGGACGCGTGCCGTCGCGGTGTCGGCGTCGCCGCCCAGCGCTTCCGTCTGGTCGAACGCCGTCGAGAGGACGTCCATCGCGCTCGTGCGGACGTCGTCCGCGCGGCACGCCGTGACGACGGTGTCCTCGTGCACGCCGAACGCCGCGGCCGAGGAGACGCCGTCGAGGCGCAGCAGGGTGTCGGCGGCCTCCTCGAGCGCGCTCACGGACGGGACGCTGCCGACGTTCGTGACCGCGAAACTCGCGCGGCGTTCGCGGTTGCCGATGGCGTGCCCGATGACGTCGAACGTCTCGCCGCTCATGCCGGGCGCGCGCAGCGCGTCGATGGTCCCCTGGTCGGCGAACTCCTGGAGGAAGCTGGCGGCCTGGAAGTCCTCCCGGGAGCGTACGCGGCGGAATTCGCGGGTGCCGGCCCGGATGCCGTAGAGGAGCGCGGTGGCGACGTCCTGTTCGGGGGTGCGGCCCGCGCGCTCGATGAACCGCGCGACGATGGTGGAGGTGGCGCCGGCTTCGTTGCCCGCGACGACGAGCGGGTGGTCGACGGCCGCCGGGCGGTGGCGGACGACGGCGACGACTGGCGGGCGGTTGGCGAACGAGGGGACCGTGCCGCCGCCGCCGACTGCGACCGCGCCGTCGTAGTCGTCTAAGGGGTCGTCGGCGACGTTCAGGGAGAGATTAAACAGGTTACAGAACGCCTTGGCGTCGTCGCTGGTGACGTCGCCCTCCGCGAACACGCGGGCCGCGACGCCCCACTCCTTACAGAGTTCGCGGAGACCGATAGACGCTGCGAGCGCGTCGACGCTGGGGTTCTCAGGCACGACGATGGCGACGGATTCCAGTCCAGCGATTGTGTCCCGGAGTTGTACGAAGTCCTCGTCTTTCGGCTCCCCCCGGCGCCGTCGGATTGCGGCAGTCAGCACGTAGCCGCCAGCACCGCCAGCTGCAATCGTGCCGGCGACGAGCGCGAACGTCGGGGCGGAGACCGAGCCGACCTCGGGGAGCATGTAGCCGGAAGTCCACGCGAACGGTTAAGTATGTTATCCTCAGCGGGGTGAACGACCCAGTGCGGGATGCCGGTTCACGAATCAGCGCTGTGTGACTGCGAGTGGAGGACGTTGCACCGACGTCCGGACGGACGGATCGTCGGACGGCGACGGGACACGTTGGAGGACGTGATGGACAGTCGAGAGCAGGTCAGCGCACGACGGACCGAACGGTACCGCAGTACGGAGCTATCTCTGGGAATGGGTAGAGAGCGCGGAGGAAGGCCTGTGTGACGCAGGCGGGGCAGTTAGGGAAACGAGGCAGTCAGGCAGATGCGTCTGTTCGGCTGTCCTCGTCGTCGCTATCGGCGGTCTGGAAGTTGTCCGGGACGACGGTGACGTGGTGCATGCCGAACGATTGCTGTTTCGCGGCCATCACGTGAGATAGTAGCACTGGAACACGGATATAATTACCCATGCGCATAACACATGGGCGCGTCGTCCCTTCATTCCCACCGGTAATGTCGGTCGAGGACGGGGCGACGGGCCACCGCTCGAACGGGCGTCAGCGACGCCAGCAGCCGCTATCTCCCGTGGTGTCGGCCGAACAATCGGTCGCAGAGAACGGGACCGCTGCCGTCCAGGACGACGGCGTTACGCGAACTTCTCGTCGTAGAGGTCCTGGGCGTGCTCGATGGCGTCCTTGGCGGCCTGTGCGTCCTCGAAGCCGAGCGTCTCAACCTCCTTGCCCGCCTCGAGGTTCTTGTACGTCTCGAAGAACTCCTCGATCTCGTCGAGTTGCTGCTGCGGAACGTCCTCGAGGTCGTCGATGTGGTCGTAGCGGGGGTCTTCGTCGGGCACTGCGATGACCTTGTCGTCTTGCTCGCCGTCGTCGTCCATCTTCATGAGCGCGACCGGGCGCGCCTCGATGACGCAGCCGGGGAACGTCTGGTCCTCGACGAGCACCAGGACGTCGAAGGGGTCCTCGTCGTCGTAGTACGACTGCGGGATGAAGCCGTAGTCAGAGGGATAGTGGACGTTGCTGTGGAGGACGCGATCCAGCATCACACCCGGGATGTCCTTGTCGTACTCGTACTTGTTGCGCTCGCCTTTGAGGCACTCGACGACTGCGTAAATGACGTCCGGCGCGTCCGGACCGGTCTCGAGGTCTTCCCAGAGATTCACCATAGGAAGAGGGTGCAATCTACGCGAAAAAAGAGCTTTCGCATCCCGTACAGTGGGAACTCCAGTCAATTGAGCAGCGTTTAAATAGCCGGATGACATTTGGGCAAGTATGTCAGAGGCACAACCCGCTGCACGTACGGACGTGCGGGACCTGACTGCGTTCCAGAAGAACATCCTGACAGTACTCGCCGAGGAAGCCCGCTACGGGCTCGCCATCAAGCGCGAACTCGAAGACTACTACGGGCAGGAAGTCAACCACGGCCGACTGTACCCGAACCTCGACGACCTCGTCAACAAGGGGCTCGTGGAGAAGTCGGAACTCGACAAACGCACGAACCAGTACGAGCTCACCGACGACGGCTTCGACGCAGTCCTCGACGACCTGGAGTGGACGCTCTCGAAGTTCCTCACCGACGAGGACCGCGAGCAGCAGGTCCAGGACATCGTCGCCGAGAACTAACGCGAGTTCTCACCGCCACCAGTATTCTTCGAGCGCAACTCCGATTAGCGTGAGCGTTGGGCGTATCGACGCGGGGCTGTAGAAGATGATTTTCTTGCAGGGACTGCTATCGTCTTGTGTTACTGCTCGGGCACCGACCCGTCTGTCGACCCTCTCGAACTCGAATCGTCCTGCGTTGAATCCGAAGATCCGCTCTCGGTTGATTCGGCGACCTCGAACACGAGGTCGAGTGACTCCGCGACGGTTTCGCACTGCTCGTCGCTCGGCCACGCGTTCCGCGGGAAGTACTCCTCGCGGAACTCCGTGCGTTCGCGCTCGCTAGCGGTGTCCATGGGGCGCGCGTAGTGATTGCTCATGAAGGCCGCGAACGCGGCGGCGTTGTCGCCGTGGACGTCCCCGTGCTGGTCGCGGACGCGCTCGACGAGCGTCTCGTTGCGCTCGGCGGCCGCCTCGTAGTCACCCTGCTCGCCGGGACCGGACAGCGACACCTCGGCGGCGCGGTCGGTGTCCTCGACGTCACCCAGGCGGACCTCGCCGTCGTCGTCCAGCCACTCCGTGGGATGGCAGACGAGTGTGTCGTCGCCTTCGCGGACGCGCGCCACGAACTCGTGGTCGGCGAGCAGGTCGTCGCGGCGGTCGCGGTACGCCTCGGCGGCGTTGTCGTCGACGGCGTCGCGGGCGAGTCTCGTGAGTCGTTCGGCTTCCCGGACGACGTCCTCGGGGAGGTCAGTCATCGTCGAGTGCTTCGTTTGCTAGTTCGTCCGCGCGGTCGTTTACCTCTCTCGGAACGTGGGTGAGCGACCAGTCGTCGAACTCACGGAGGAGTTCGCGGACGCGGACCCGCTTCTCGCGGAGTTCGGGGTCGTTGGTGTCCCAGGCGCCTTTCACTTGCTTGACGACGAGCTGGCTGTCGCCGCGGAGCTCGATCTCGTCGAACCCGAACTCGACGGCCGCCTCCAGCACCGTGGTGAGAGCCTCGTACTCGGCCTGGTTGTTGGTGGCGCGACCGATGCGTTCACCACCTTCCGCGACGATACCGTCGTCTGAGACGAGCACCCAGCCGACGGAGGCGGGCCCGGGGTTGCCTCGGCACGCGCCGTCGAAGTATCCGTGGACGCGCCCGCCGCGGTCCGGTTCGACGACGGCGGTGATGTCGGTGGGGCTGGCGCCCTGCACGACGAGCTTGTCGTCGTACGCGACGGCGTGGGCGTCTCCGAGGTCGGCGTGCCAGCGTTCGTACTCGGAGTTCCCCTCCGAGAACGACGCGCCCGCGGCTTCGAGTCGCTGGCGGGCGTCGTCGACGTCACACTCCAGAACGGGCATTGAGGCGAAGTCACCCCGCCTCCCGTATATGGGTTACTATCCGTGAAGCCGCCTCAGTCGGCGACTCAGTGCCGCTGTCGGTGGGAATCGGGTGCGTTACCCCCGATTTTGTTGCCTGAATTACGTTCCAACACCGCCAACGGGTTTAAATGTTTGCGTAACGCTAATATAAAAGTGCGATGACACGGTCCACTCGCCAGCGGGAGCGAGAAACGGCGACAGAGCAGGAGGAGTCCGAGGAGGGCGTGCGGGAGTGCCCGGAGTGCGGCTCTGACAACCTCGTGAAGAGTTCGGACCGCGCGGAACTGGTCTGCGACGACTGCGGCCTGGTCGTCGAGGAAGAGCAGATCGACCCCGGTCCGGAATGGCGCGCGTTCAACCACCAGGAGCGACAGGAGAAGTCACGCGTCGGCGCCCCGACCACGCAGACGATGCACGACAAGGGGCTGACGACCACCATCGACTGGAAGGACAAGGACGCATACGGTCGTTCGATCTCGTCGAAGAAGCGCTCGCAGATGCACCGCCTGCGCAAGTGGCAGGAACGCATCCGCACGAAGGACGCCGGCGAACGGAACCTTCAGTTCGCGCTCTCGGAGATCGACCGGATGGCGTCCGCGCTCGGCGTCCCACGGTCTGTACGCGAGGTCGCGTCGGTCATCTATCGACGCGCACTCAAGGAAGACCTCATTCGCGGCCGCTCCATCGAGGGCGTCGCGACGAGCGCGCTGTACGCGGCCTGCAGGAAGGAAGGCATCCCCCGGAGTCTCGAAGAGATTTCGGAGGTGTCACGCGTCGAGCGGAAGGAAATCGGTCGGACGTACCGCTACATCTCCCAGGAGCTCGGCCTGGAGATGAAGCCCGTCGACCCGAAGAAGTACGTGCCGCGGTTCTGTTCGGAACTGGAACTCTCCGAGGAAGTGCAGGCGAAAGCCAACGACATCATCGAGACGACTGCCGAAAAGGGACTGCTCTCGGGCAAGTCCCCCACAGGCTACGCGGCCGCAGCGATCTACGCCGCGTCCCTGCTCTGCAACGAGAAGAAGACCCAGCGCGAGGTCGCGGACGTCGCGCAGGTGACGGAAGTCACCATCCGGAACCGCTACCAGGAACAGATCGAAGCGATGGGCATCCACGGCTAGGACGCCCTCTTTCTCTCGGTCCGACGGCCGGCCAGCGGTCGCGCCGGTCTCAGCCCGACGGCCGGCCAGCGGTCGCTCCAACCTCGACCAGCCACGCGACTCCCCCGACGGCCACTCCGACGCCGAGTGCCGGAGCGACCACGTCGACGCCAAGTGACAGAGCGACCACGTCGACGACGAGCCTCAACTGCGGCTACGTATCCTAAATCTGTCCTGTCAGGTCGCGCTGGCGGCGGCCTTGCCGCATCGAAGGGGTTTTTGCGCCCGCATAGAAACCGGGGCACATGACTACCCCGTGGGCCGACTGGGACCACGTCCTCAAGGTGGACCCGGACAAGTCGCTCGTGGAGGGCGAGACGTTCGAAGACGTCTGCAGAACTGGGACGGACGCCATCGAGATCGGCGGCACGATGGACGTCACGACCGAGAAGATGCGACGCGTCATCGACGCGTGCCGGAAACACGACGTCCCCCTGTACCAGGAGCCGTCGAACCCCGCGGTGGTCGTCGAGGACGACGCGCTCGACGGCTACCTCGTGCCGGTCGTGATGAACGCCGGCGACCCGTTCTGGATCACGGGCGCGCACAAGGAGTGGGTTCGCATCGCGGACCTGGACTGGACCCGTACCGCGACGGAGGCGTACGTGGTCATGAATCCCGAGGCCAGCGTGGCTGAGTACACGGACGCGGACTGCGACCTCGCGGCCGACGAGGTGGCGGCGTACGCGACGGTCGCCGAGCGCATGCTCGGCCAGGACATCGTCTACGTGGAGTACTCCGGCACCCTCGGCGACCCGGACGTCGTCGGGGCCGCCCACGACGCCGTCGACGACGCCACGCTGTTCTACGGCGGCGGCATCGGCGACTACGACGCCGCCTACCAGATGGGCGAGCGCGCGGACACAATCGTCGTGGGCGACCTGCTGCACGACGAGGGGGTCGACGCCGTCGAGGAGACGGTCCGCGGCGTCAGGGACGCCCACGAGTAACACTGACCGTTCGCACGGACAACGCCTCACACGGGGTCACCGACCGCCCGCGAGTCGCTTTCTGTCGACTGTTCGAACGCGTCGCCAGCAATCGCGACGAGCCTCTCGCGGCGCGTATCGATGCTCGTGTCGACGCAGGAAGAGCGGAGTTTCCTGTTCCGAAGCGAGTCGAACATCGCGGGGGACGCCGTCCGCGACGCCCTCGACCCCCCACGAGTAGGGGGGCTTCCGGGCGGGAGGTCACAGCGCGGAACGGCGTTAGCCGGCGCGGATTCTCGGATCGAGGAAGCCGTACAGGACGTCCTGGACGTAGCTCGCGAGGATGCCGCCGAGCGCGAGGACGAGCGACGTTCCGATGATGAGCGGCATGTCTCGCGTCCGCACGGCGACCATGTTGAGCGCGGCGACGCCCTCGATGCCGAACACGGCTTCGACGACGAAGAGGTTCAGGAGGACGACGGCGAGCAGTTCCGAGAGGGACGCCGAGACGATAGGGATGGCGGCGTTCCGCAGGACGTGGCGGGCCGTCCGGAGTCGCCCCGCGCCCTTCGCGCGGTGGAGTTTGACGGACTCGTCGCCGCTGCGTTCGAGGAACGCCGTGCGGACGTACCGCAACTGCCAGCCGACCAGCGAGACGGCGAACACCGCAGCGGGGACGAGGAAGCGCAGCGGCTCGGACGTCGGCCACATCCCGTCGTTGGGGTTGACGACGTTGCCGCGACTGTAGAATACGGCGCTGTCCCACCGCAACAGTCGTAGCCAGTCGATGTTCCCGAGGTACGGGTCGAGGTATAGGTACGCGCCGACGAACAGGGGGACGCCGGCCAGCGCGTACGTGGTCACGCGAGTGACCCAGTCCGGCACGCCGCCCGGGAGTGCGCCCGACAGCGCCCCGAAGAGCGTGCCGAGGAGCAACGCGAACACGATGGCGGGAGCGGTGTAGAACGCGGTCCGCTGGATTGCGGGCCAAAGCGCGTCGGAGACGGGCTTGTCGAGCGTGTACGAGTGGCCGAAGTCCAGCGTGCTGACGTCGACGAGCCAGCCGGCGTACCTGACGTGCAGCGGGTCGTCGAGGCCGCGTTGCTCGCGGTACTCCGCGACGAAGGCGTCGATCTCTTCCTGGGGGACGCCGGCGCGCTGCATCGCGCCGATCTGGCCGCCGAGCTTCGTGTCCGGTGTCAGCGCGACGACGGCGAACGTCGCCGTCACCACGAGGTAGACGGCGAGCAGGGCGAAGAGGGTTCGCCGGCCGACGTAGGCCACGAAGCTCACGCTACATCACCGGGCCGGGCGCAGGACCGCGTGGAGGGCATTACCACACGAGCGTCGCGCAGCATGGTCAATAATCGTTTCGGTGGGTAGGGTGGTTGCGACGCCTGCGCGACGTGCCGCGTGACCGAGACGGCCGTTCGAGACGCTGAACGGCGCGGTAGCGCAGCGGACGATACCTCCTGGCGCGCCGACACGTCACAAAGATTTATACACGTCGAATCTAATCCGTGGGACGAGCCCCACGAATGCCCTCCACGGAGCAGGAGTCCCCGCTATTCACGCGTATAGACTGGCGTGACCAGTCCACGTCCCTCCTCGACGTCCGCCCCCGAACAGCGGGCTTCGTCCTCGCACTCGCCGCCGTCGCTGTCACGTTCGTCTACAACCACCAGGTCGCGTCCACGGCGCTCATCGGAACGTGGGACCTGCGTCGGATGGACTGGCTGCTGTTCGTCGCGTGCATCCTCCTCGTCCGGTACGGCGTCGTCCCGCTGGTCGCGAACTGGGAGCGCTCGTCGGGCACCGTCCGGGAGTTCCTGCGACGGCCCGCCGGCCTCCTGAGTCTGGCGTGGATTCTCGGCTTCGCCGTCCTTGGCCTCGTCGGCCCCGAACTGATCGGGATGCCCCGCGTCGACTTCTACGCCGACTACCAGCCGCCGGTGTTCACGACGTCCCACGTCACTGACATGGCGAACGTCGAGTGCATCGGCCCGGTCACCGACGCCGGCTGCCACGGCACCTGGCAGTACCCGCTCGGAACCACGAGCACCGGCGAGAACGTCGTGAACATCGTGATGTACGGCGCACACATCGCGTTGAAGCTCTCGATCACGGCCGCGATGATCATGGTCGTGGTCGCGACAGCCGTCGGCACGACGGCGGGCTACTTCGGCGGCTGGGTCGACGACGTCCTGATGCGGTACGTCGACTTCCAGCAGACCATCCCCGCCATCGTCGTCTACATCATCGTCGCCACGATGTACCTCGGGAAGGGGCTGTTCACGCTCGCGCTCGTGTTCGGCCTGCTGAACTGGGGCGGCATCGCGCGGCTCGTCCGCAGCGAGACCCTCGAGCGGCGCGAATCCGGGTACGTGCGGGCAGCGCGTAGCGCTGGCGCGAGCGACCTCCACGTCCTCCGTCGCCACATCATCCCGAACTCCGCCGCCACGGTCATCACGGCGGCGACCCGCCAGATTCCGCTGTTGATCCTGGCCCAAGTCCTGCTCGCGTACCTCAACCTCAGCGACGTCCGGTTGCGGTCGCTCGGCGAAATTCTGGAACGCGCGCTCCCGCCGATGGGCATCGGCTGGTGGGTTGTCGCCTCGATTACAGTGTTCCTCGTCGGTACGGTCCTCGCGTTCAACGTCTTCGGGGACACAGCTCGCGACGTCCTCGACCCCAAGGAGGTAGCCTGAATGTCCAATCCACTGCTCTCAGTCCGAGACCTGCACACCACGTTCGACACCGACGACGGCACCGTCCGCGCAGTCGACGGCGTCAGCTTCGATGTCGACGCCGGCGAGACAGTCTGTCTGGTCGGCGAATCCGGCTCCGGGAAGACGGTCGCCTGCGAATCCATCACGAACCTGATTCCGACGCCGCCCGGCGAAATCGCGGCCGGCGAGGTGCGATTCGACGGCGAGGACCTGACCTCGCTGTCGGACAAACAACTCACGGCGTACCGGGGCGGCCGCATCGGGCACGTCTTCCAGAACCCGCAGGGCGCCCTCGACCCCGTGTACACGGTCGGCGACCAGCTCGTGGAAGCCATCCGGCTGCACCGCGACGTCCCGAAGTCCGCCGCCCGCGAGCGCGCACACTCGCTGCTGGACCGCGTCGGCATCGGCGACGTCGAGGACCGCATCGACGACTACCCCCACCAGTTCTCCGGCGGAATGAAACAGCGCGTCGTCGTCGCTATGGCGCTGGCCTGCGACCCCGACCTGCTCATCGCCGACGAACCGACGACGGCCCTCGACGTCACCATCCAGGCGCAGGTCCTGCGGTTGCTCGACGAACTCCAAGACGAGCGCGGGATGGCGATGCTGTTCGTCACTCACGACCTCGGCGTCGTCGCGGAGATCGCGGACCGCGTGGTCGTGATGTACGCGGGGAAAGTGATGGAGACGGGCGACGTCTACCAGGTCTTCGAGAACCCCTCGCACCCGTACACGAAGGCGCTGCTGGAGTGCCTCCCCGGCAGGGGGCGGGCGCTGGAGACCATCGGCGGGACGCTCCCCGACCCGACGGATCCGCCGGACGGCTGCCGGTTCCATCCGCGGTGCCCACACGCCGTTCCCGCCTGCGAGGACGGCGACCAGCCGGCGTTCGAGGACGTCGGCGGCAGCCACCAGGCGTCCTGTGTGCTGTACGGAGCCGACTACGACGAACCCGAACTCGTGGAGGCCGACGATGACTGACGACCCACTGCTGGCCGTCCGAGACCTGAAGAAACACTACCCCGTGCGTTCGGGGCTTTTGCGCCGCGTCACCGGCCACGTGAAGGCCGTCGACGGCATCAGCTTCGAGGTCCGCGAAGGGGAAACCGTCGGGCTCGTCGGCGAGTCCGGCTGCGGGAAGTCCACGACGGCGACCAGCGTCCTCCGCCTCGAGGAGCCGACCGCGGGCGACGTCTACTTCGAGGGCGACGACATCACGGCGTACGACGACGACGAACAGAAGCGGTTCCGGCGGCGCGCCCAGATGGTGTTCCAGGACCCGAACTCCGCGTTCGACCCGCGGATGACCGTCGGCGAGTCCGTCGCCGAACCGCTGGCCATCCACGGCCTCCGGGACGACGACCGCCAGGCGGAAATCGTCTCGGACATCCTCGAACGCGTCGGGCTGTCGGCCGACGACGCCGACCGCTACCCCCACGAGTTCTCCGGCGGGCAGAAACAGCGCATCGCGCTCGCTCGCGCGCTCATCCTCAACCCGGACCTGCTGGTCGCGGACGAACCCGTGTCCGCGCTCGACGTCTCCGTGCAGGCGGAGATTCTGTCGCTGCTGGACGACCTCCAGTCGGAGCTCGGGCTGTCGATGCTGCTCATCAGCCACGACCTCGGCGTCGTCCGCGAGGTCTGCGACCGCGTCGGCGTGATGTACCTCGGCGAGATGGTGGAAGTCGCGCCCACGGAGGAACTGTTCGCGAACCCCCAGCATCCGTACACGGAAGCCCTGCTCGCGTCGATCCCGGAGCCCGACCCGCGGAGCCGCGGCGAGGCCGTCGAGCTCACCGGCGACGTCCCCGACCCCTCGAACCCGCCGAGCGGGTGCTCGTTCCACACGCGCTGTCCGCGCGTCGTCCCGCCCGAGGACTTCGAGTTCCCCGACGGCTCGTTCCGGCAGGTGCTGGACTTCCGGCTCGCCGCCGAGACCGGCGACCTGGACGCGGACGCCCTGGACGGCGACGCTGCGCTCCGCGAGGAGTTCGGGCTCCCGTCGTCTCTCCCGGACCCGGACGCCGAGTCCGTGCTCGCGGCCGCCATCGGTGACGCCGCCTCCGGCGACGTCGAGGCTGCGGCCGACCGCCTGGCAGACGCGTTTCCGACTGTCTGCGAGCGGACGGACCCCGAACTCGTCGACACCGAGGCCGGCCACCCGGCAGCCTGCCACCTCCACGACGCGGCCAGCGAGCACGCGCCACCAGAGCTCACGAACCCGCAGGACTGAGCTAACCGGCTCGCTCCAACCGTCGTCTCACTACGTTCGGCGACGCGCGAAATGAATCCGTTTAAGGCCGGTCCTCGTGAATCGGGAGGCATGCAGGACCGAACGTTCACGGCGGACGCCGAGCCTGGCGACCACGCGACGGTCGCCGGCTGGGTACACGAAATACGGGACCTCGGCGGCATCGCGTTCCTCATACTCCGGGACAAGACCGGCAAGATCCAGGTCAAGTTCGAGAAAGACGAGATGGACGACGACCTCGTGGAGACCGGCATCAACGCCAACCGCGAGAGCGTCGTGCAGGTCACCGGCGCCGTCGAGGAGGAAGGGCGCGCGCCCACGGGCGTCGAAGTCGTGCCCGAGTCCATCGAAGTGATGGCTGCGGCCGACCCCCAGCTCCCACTCGACCCGTCCGGGAAGGTCGACGCCGACCTCTCCACGCGCCTGGACAACCGGACGCTGGACGCCCGAAAGGACGAGACGAAGGCCATCTTCGAGATCCGCGCGGAGATCCTGCGCGCGGTCCGCGAGTACTTCCGCAGCGTCGGCTCCACGGAGATCAACACGCCGAAGATCGTCGCGACGGGCACCGAGGGCGGCACGGAGCTATTCCCCGTGACGTACTTCGGCCGCGAAGCGTTCATGAACCAGAGCCCCCAGCTGTTCAAGCAGCTGATGGTCGGCAGCGGGCTGGAGCGCGTCTTCGAGGTCGGCCCGATCTTCCGCGCGGAGGAGCACAACACGCCCCGCCACCTCAACGAGGCGACGATGATCGACTTCGAGTCCGCGTTCATCGACCACGAGGAAGCGATGGACGTCTGCGAGGGCACGCTGAAGGCGGCGTACACGGCCGTCGAGGAGAACTGCCAGGACGAACTACAGCGCCTCGGCCTCGCTGAGGAGTTCGAGGCGCCCTCGGGTGACTTCCCGCGGCTCACCTACGAGGAAGCCATCGAGCGTATCAACGCCACCGGCGAACTCGACACGCAACTCGTCTGGGGCGACGACCTCCCGACGGAGGGCGAGAAGGCGCTCGGCGACGACGTCGGCGGCCACTACTTCGTCACGGACTGGCCCAGCGAGATCAAGCCGTTCTACATCCAGGACTACGACGACGACCCCGAGCTCTCGAAGGGCTTCGACCTGATGCACCCGCGCATGGAGCTGGTCTCCGGCGGGCAGCGCGAGCACCGCTACGACGAACTCGTCGCGGGCTTCCGCCAGCAGGGCCTCGACCCCGACCAGTTCGAGTACTACACGAAGATGTTCAAGTACGGCATGCCGCCCCACGCCGGGTGGGCGTACGGCGTCGAGCGCCTCGTCATGACGATGCTCGACCTCGACAACATCCGGGAAGCGGTGCTGTTCCCGCGAGACAGGCAACGTCTGAGTCCGTAGGACGAAGACGTTGGGAGCCAGCGAGACGAACGGAGTGAGTCTCGCAGGACAGACAGCGGCTGAGTCCCTACCTGTCGGCCGCGGCGTCGATTAGATTGAACGCGTTTTCGCGGAGTTCCCCGGTCATGTGCAGGCCGTGACTGTCGATATCCCGAATCAAATCCTTCGCGTCGTCGGCGGCCATGCCTTCGTGGACCGCGCGAACGATGACACCGACAGTTCCGGTGACAGTCGCGCCGAGGCCGCGGGCGACGGTTCGGACGCGTCGGTCGTCGGAAACGACGGCGACTGAACGGCCTGCATCCTGAAAGCGGAGTGTGCCGGCGATAATTTGCGTATCCCCCGTGATGTCGTCGCCCAGCATCTCGGTCGCCTGTTGGATGTATCCGCGTGGAACGTTCCCGCTATCCCACTTCTGGTCGTCGACTAGGAACGCGCTCATGTTGGTTTCCGCTGGTTCAGTCGTCACTTCGTCGGCGACCTGTTCCGGAACGAGAACTGACCCGTCGAAATGCGCCAGCAAATCGACGCGTCCGACGCTCCCGAGCGCGATGAGCGTGGTGGCGTCGACGAGCACCACGTCGCTCATACGTCGAGCGCGCTGTCCGCGTCCGATTCGAGGTCCTCGGGCGACAACTGGGTGGTGAGGTTGTGTTCGCGGGCGATCTCCACCCACTCACCGAGCGAGACGTCCGCGATGCGGGCGGCCTGGTTGACGGAGACGTCGCCGGACTGGTAGCGCTCGACCGCGACGCGGACGCGGATGTCGTGGAGACCCTCGGCGAGCGCTTTCCGGATGACCGTGCTCTTGTCCTCGCCGAGGAGGTCGGCGACGTCGGTGAGTGTTTCCGCCTCGTCGTCGGGGATGCGGGCGCTGATCGATGGCACGTATACATTGTGCTATGTCGTATACACACTTGAACCCCGGCGTCCGGATATTGCAACACTTAATCCGGAGGGAGGCTGACTACGACGCGATGAGCGAGGGCGACGAGGCGACGGCGTTCGCGCCCGGCCACGTGACGGGCCTGTTCAGCGTGCAGCGAGCCGACGACCCCCAGCGAACCGGTTCGCGGGGCGCCGGCGTGACGCTGTCCAGTGGCGTGACGACGACGGTGACAGCCAGCGACGAGACCCGCGTCCGCCTGAACGGCCGCGACCTCGAAATCGAGAGCGTGACGCGAGTGCTGGACGCGCTCGGGGCGACAGCTACCGTGTCCGCCGAGACCGAACTGCCGCTCGGGGCCGGATTCGGCGTGTCCGGGGCGATGGCGCTCGGGACGGCGCTGGCGGCGAACGACGCGTTCGACCAAGGGCGGTCCGTGAACGACCTTGTCGCCGTCGCACATGTCGCGGAGATCCAGGCCGGAACGGGCCTCGGCGACGTCTTCGCGCAAGCACGCGGCGGAATCCCGATTCGCGTCCACCCGGGCGCGCCGCCGCACGGGACGCTGGACGGCGTGCCGGACGCGGGCCGCATCGAGTACGTCTCCTACGGCGGCCTGTCGACCAGCGAGGTCATCGGCGGGGACACCGACCAGTTGTCGTCGGCGGGCGAACGCGCGCTCGACCGCCTCCGCGCGGAGCCGACACTCCCGCGGTTCATGCGGCTGTCCCGGGAGTTCTCGCGGGAAGCCGAACTGCTGAACGGGGAGGTCGCGGAGACCATCGACGCGGTCGCGGACGCCGGCGGCGACGCCGCGATGGCGATGCTCGGGCGCACAGTGTTCGCGGTCGGGACGGGGCTCACGGACGCCGGGTACGACCCCGAGGTCTGTCGAGTCCACCCGGCGGGCGCGACGCTCGACCCATAGGCGTCGGTGCACGCCAGCGCGGCTGTGAGCGACGTTCCGCAAGCGGTCGACTTTTGCGCGACGGGCAGCGAGAGTTGGTATGGCCGAGATCCCCGACGACCACCCCCGCCACGACTCGCTGGTGACGCGCCACCGCATCGAGGCGGGCGTGGAGCAGGGCATCACCTCCAAGCAGGGACTCATCGCGCAGGGCCGCGGCGAAGCGTTCGACTACCTGCTCGGCGAGGAGACGACCGACACCGCTGACGCCGCCGAGCGCGTGGCGGCCGCCCACCTCCTGCTCGCCGACCACTCCGTGCTGTCCGTCAACGGGAACGTGGCGGCGCTGGTCCCGGGCGAAATCGTCGCCTTAGCCGACGTCACGGGCGCGGACATCGAAGTCAATCTCTTCAACCGGACCGAACAGCGGATGCAGCGGATCGCGAACCACCTCCGCGACCACGGCGCCGAGGACGTAAAGGGGCTGAACGCGGACGCGGCGATCCCGGGCCTCTCCCACGAGCGTGCGAAAGTCGACGGCGACGGGATCTACGCGGCGGACGTAGTCCTGGTCCCGCTGGAGGACGGCGACCGGGCGGAAGCCCTCGCCGAGATGGGGAAGACGGAACTCGTCGTCGACCTGAACCCGATGTCGCGGTCCGCCCAGACGGCCGCCGTTCCGATCGTGGACAACATCATCCGCGCGATTCCCGCGATTACCGAGCACGCGACCGCGTTGCGGGACGCGAGCCGCGACGAACTACGGCAAATCGTCGCGGAGTTCGACCGGGAGGCGGCCCTGGACGCCGCAGAGCAACGGATCCGGAACGGCGACTTCGAGTAGTTTTAGGCTCGCCGAAAAACCGGCACGTTTTTCGTTCTTTAGGCGAGCCTAAAACCATGCACGGGCGCCGACAGTTCCTCAAGTCCGCGAGCGCGATCGTCGCGACCACCGCCATTGCCGGCTGTAACACCGACGCCGGCGGCGAGAACGCCGCGACGACGGACCCAGACACCGCCACCACCGAAGCGACCGGAACCACCGACCAGGCGACCGACAGCCGGGCCGCCGTCACCGCGGACGCCGCCGTCGCCGCGCAGTGGAACGTCTACCGCGCGCGCCTCGCGGACGCCGCAGCGCTCGGCACCGCCGGCGAGGCCGAGGTCGCCGCACGCACCGTCTCCGGCGTCTTCGAGGACTTCGAGAACGCCGGCGGCGAGTACGGCGCTCACGAGACACTCGAAGCCACCAGCGAGGACCACTACGAGGGGTTCGAGTCCGCTGTCGTCGCCATGCGCGAGGCGCTCGCCGGCGGCGACACGTCGACCGCTCGCGACCACCACCGGACCGCCGACGACCACCTCGCTGCCGCCCAGCGAAGCCTCGTCGGCGACACGGCCGCGGACGCCCTGGACGTGCTCGCGTTCGGCGACCGGGCCGCGACCGCGAGCGCGCTCGCCGCCGCCGACCGCCCGTCCGCGGCGGCCGTCACCGCCAACGCCGCACTCACCGTCTTCGCGGACGCCGCCGCGCACGACGCACTCGAAACCGCCAGCAGCGACGCCTATCGAACGTTCGAGGACGCGCTCGGCGACGTCCTCTCGGCCGGCCAGAGCGAGGACGCGACCGCCGCCCGAGAGGCCGCTGACAACGCGGTCGCCGCCGCTATCGACGGCGCGTACGCCGTCGCGGGCGAACGGGTCGTGGGCGCCGGCCACGTCGCCAGCTTCCAGGCGAGAGCCTACGACGCCGCCGCCGTCGCGCGGCTCGGCGGGCCCGCGACGTCGTTCGCGCACGCCAGCACTCTGACCGCGTACCGGGCCCGCGCCCACGACGCCGTCCGACTCGCCGAGGCCGGCGAGACGGAGGCCGCGGCGACAGCGGCCATCGACGTCCTCGAACACTTCGAAGGTGCGCGCGCACACCAACCACTGGAGGAAGCCGACCACGACGCCTACGAGGGGTTCGAGGGCGGCGTCCAGGACCTCCAGGCCGCCATCCAGGACGGGGCCGGCGTCGAGGACGCGCTCGCCCGAGTGGACGAGAACCTGGTCGCTGGCGTCGACGCCCTCGCCACCGGAACGGAGGCGGCCGTGCTCGAAGCCGGGTTCTTCCGTGCGCGGCTCGCGGACGCCCGAGAACGGTACCGCCGCAGCGACCCCGATGCGGCGGCCGCACTCGCGGAGTCGCTGTTCGAGCGGTTCGAGCGGGACGAACTCGGCGTCCACGAGACCATCGAGGAGACTAGCGAAGCCCTCTACGAGCGGTTCGAGCACGACCACCTCGAACCGCTCCCGGACGCGATGCGGAGCGGCGACGACGACGCGGTCGCCGAGCACGTCGACGGCGCGCTCGCAGCCCTGCAGGACTTCCAGACGGAGGCAGCGTCGACCGCGCGCGTGTCCGGCGCGGAGAGCGCGTACCTGACGGCGCGAGCGTTCGACGCGGCCGCGCTCACGTCGACCGGTGACTCTGGCCGCGCGGCGACCGTCGCCGCCGACGCGATGGCGCACTTCGAGGCCGGTGCCGGCGGGTTCCACGAATCTCTCGAGAAAGCCGACGAGGACGCCTACCACGGCTTCGAGGAGGCGCTCGTTGGCGTCGAGGACGCGGCGTCCAGCGGCGGCGACGCGTACGCCGTCGCCCAGACGTTCGGCGACCGCGCCGGTGACGCCGCGTACACCGTCGTGTCGGCGGCCGGCGGCGAACTCGGCGCGGCGGCGGCCGGCGTCGTCCGGGACGCTCTCGCTGCGTTCGAGACAGCGCGCGTCCACGAGACCCTCGAGGAGGCCGACCACGACGCCTACGAGGGGTTCGAGGGCGCCCTCGACGAGTACGCGAGCGCGCTTGAGTCCGGCGGCGCGAGCGTCGACGGCGCGGCAAACGCGTCGCTGCGCGCGCAGTTCGCCGTCGTCGGCGCTATCGACAGCGCGCCCGTCGACGCGTCAGGCGGCGGTGGCGGCGACGAACCGGAGCTCTCCGGCGGTCCGAACGTCGTCTCCGGCGTCCCCGAGGACGCCGACCACGTCATCGACATGACGGCAGTGGACTTCGAGCCGGCTGCACTCACCGTCCAGGTCGGCGACACGGTGGCGTGGACGCACGCCGGCGGCGAACCTCACACGGTCACGGCCTTCGAGGACGAGCTTCCCGAGGGTGCGGACTACTGGGCGTCCGGGGAGTTCGACAGCCAGGACGCCGCGGAGACCGGCTGGGAGAACGGGCAGGGCGCGGTCACCGAGGGCGAATCGTACGTACGGACCTTCGAAACGACCGGCGAACACGGCTACTACTGCATTCCCCACAAATCCCTGGAGATGGTCGGTACCGTCGTGGTGGAGGAGTAGGGATGATGGGCGACGACCTTCGAACAATGCGCGAACGCCTCCACCGCCTCGCCAGCGACGACGGCCGGTTCTACGTGGCGTGCGGGCGCACCGGCGAGCGGCCGTTCCCCGTCGGCGGCCTCCGATTCGCGAAGCGCGAGACCGCGGCGGCGGCAGCGGAGCTCGCACGCGCCTACCGCGGTACCCTCGAACGCTACGACCCCCGGGCACCCAACTACGACCTCGTCGTCCACGAGGAAACGGCGCCCCTGCCGGACGCTGAGGCGCCGTCGCTGCCGGACGCCTGCCACGACGTCACTGGCGCGGTGTTCGAGGCCTTGAGCGCGGCCGGCCACACGGACGCCGAACGCGCCGTTCTGGACGCGTACTTCGCCGCTGCGGAGGCGACCACGGACCTCGACGACCTCTGTGTCGTTCTGCTGCGGTGCACGGCGGCGACGCTCGGCGACGAACTCACGGCCGGCGAGCAGGCGAACGTGCTTCGCGAAACCGCGAGCCGCGTCGACGTCGCCGCAGGCGCCGACGGCGTCGACGACGCGCTCGCTGCGGTCGCCGGCGCGGAGCTCGCGGCCGGAGTCGCGAAGACGGCGAGCGGCTGGCGGTTCAGGCCCACGGTCCGCCTCGGCGACGCCGCGGTCACGCTGCCGGCAGCCGTCGCGGTCCTCGCCGTGCGGCCGGACGCGGACCCGGTGTTCGACAGCGCCGGGGAAAGGGTGCGCGCGCGGCTGGCCGGCGGTCCGCGCGGACTCGCGACCGCGCCGCTGCACTGACCTACAGGAGGTCGCGAGCCGTCTCCGCGGCGTCTGGCGCGGTGTCCGCGAGCAAGTAGACGATCGGTTCGACGCCGAACCCACCGGTCTGGTAGAGCACGTCGGCGTCGGGGTGCTGGCTGACGGCGGGCTCGAGCGCGTCAGTCGTGGACTCTCCCTCCGGGTCGAACTCGACGGCCTCGTAGCCGGCGGCTTCGAGGTCGGCCACGAGGTCGTCGTCGTAGCGGACGTTCAGGCACGCGCGAGCGCTGCTGCCGGCGTCCCGGGCTGCAAGCAGCATCGACGCGACGTGGACGCTCACCCCGAACTCGGGGTCCGCGGGAATCTCGGTGCGCCCCATCACGTCCAGAATCCGGCCGGGAACGCCCGCGACGTCCTCCACGCCCGCCGCGTCCGGCGTGCACTCCACGAGGTTCGACCCGACCGCCGGAATCAGCGTCGCGAACCCGCTGGCGTGCTCGAGCAGCCGGACGCCGCGGCGCACCGACGACAGCACGCGCTCGCGGACGCGCACCTCGCTCTCCGGGTCGTGGACGCGGAAATCCCCCTCGTACTCCGCGAGCGCGGGCATCGCCTCCTCGTGGAGGCTGGCGACGACGTCACCGCGTGCGGATAGCTGGCGGATCAGGACTTCGGCCTCCACGAGCGCCTGCACCTGCGACATGTCGCCGCTGGCCAGTCCCTCGCCGACGCGCTCGACCGTCTCCTGCACGCGCTCGTCCGAGGCCACGTCGTCGTTGACGGTGACGTCGCCGTGCGCGTACTTCGAGACGGCCGACTGGCTGACACCGAGCAACTCAGCGACCTCGTGCTGGGTGAGCGCTCGTGCCCGGAGGTCCGCCGCGAGCAGCGAGCGGAACGTGGGGAGGAACTCGTCGACGACGACTTCCTCGATGAACTTCATTGGTCACCACCGAACTCGCGGTCCCCGCGGATGCGGCTGGCCTGCGGGCCGTTCTGGTCCTGGTACTTCGACCCGCGCTCCTCGCCGTACGGCCGGTCGGCGGGACTGGTGAGCTCCGTGAACACGAGCTGGCTGATGCGCATGTCCGGCGTGAGCGCGACCGGGACTTTCCCGAGGTTCGAGAGCTCTAAGGTTACTTTTCCCTGGAACCCCGGGTCGATGAAGCCGGCTGTGGCATGGACTACCACGGCGAGGCGCCCGAGCGACGACCGGCCCTCGACCTGGGCGACGAGGTCCGGCGGCACCTCCACGCGCTCTTTCGTAGTGCCGAGCACGAAGTCCCCCGGGTGGAGGATGAACTCGTCGCCGTCGTCGACGACCGTCTCGGTGACGTAGTCCTCGATTTCCTCCTCCCTGTTGGGGTGGATGCAGGGGACGTTCGCGCGCTCGAACTCGAGGAACCGCCGCCCGAGGCGGACGTCGACGCTGGCGGGCTGGACCTGCAAGTCGGGGTCGTCGAGCGGTTCGACGACGAGGCTTCCCTCGGCCAGCCGCGAGAGGATGTCCCGGTCGGAGAGTATCATACCGGTCCGTGGACCCGCGGCTGCCTAAAGGTTTCAGATGAGGCTGAGCAGCCAACTGCCGTACGCGACCAGCACCGCGACCCCCCACGGTGCGCCCGACCGGTCGTCGAACGCCACGGCGAGCCCGTTCGCGTAGACGTACGTCTCCCAGCCGGCGACGAGGAACCCGACGGCGTTCCGCAGGACCGAACTCCGGTCGAGGCCGGCCTGGAACTGCTCGGCGAACGCCTCCGGGGACGCCATCGACGCGTCGCCGACCGCCGCCACCAGGAACGCGAACGCGACCAGCGACGTGAGTGCGGTCGGCGCGGTCCCCCAGCCCACGACGGCGAGCGTCTGCCCGAAGCCTCCGTCGTGGCTGAGCGCAGCGCGGGCGATCAGGTGGACGACGCCAGCGGCGATCACCCACCCGAGCAGCATCACGAACACGACGCCGAACAGGTAGGGGCCGAAGACGCCCCAGACCTCGTTCGCGGCGCCGTGGTGGCCGGCGTTTCGCAGGCGGTCAGCGAGCACGACAGCGAAGCCTGCGAACGCCAGGACGACCGCGAGAATCGCGACGCCGACGGCGGCGGCCGCGGGACGCAACTCGAAGCCGCGGTGCTCGAAGTACTGCTTCGGGTGGAGGAGAGGAGTTCGCGGGGCCATACACGCGCCTGAACGCGCATACTGCATCTATTTTCTGGTCGATTCGCGGACGACAACGACCGTGCGTGCCGGCGAGTAGCCAACGCTTTGACCGGGCCGCCCGTCACGGCACCCATGAAGCAGGTCATCGCCGCCCGGACAGACATCGGAATGGGCCAGGGGAAGCTCGCTGCGCAGGTCGCCCACGCGTCTCTGAAGGCCTACGAGTACGCCGACGAGGACGTGAAGCGCCGCTGGAAAGCCGAGGGGCAGCAGAAAGTAGTCGTGAAGGCCAGCGGCGAGCGGGAACTGTACCAGATCGCTGAGGAAGCGAAAGTCCGCGGGCTGCCGTCGGCGGTCATCGAGGACGCGGGCCGGACACAGCTCGAACCTGGGACCCCGACCGCTGTCGCCGTCGGGCCCGCGCCGGACGCGGACGTCGACCAGGTCACCGGCGACCTCTCGCTGTTCTAGGCGAGTCACGCTGCTGCCGTCGCGCTCAGCGGTCCGCGTAGAACTGCCCGTGGAAGTCGAACGGCAGGACGTCGGGTGCCCAGGCGCGTGCTCGCTCCTCGAAGCTGTCCGCGTCGAGCACGAGCAGGAAGGACTGCTCGCGGCCGGCGTCCAGCACCACCGAGAGGACGACGCCGTCGCGCTCGCCGCCGCCGGGTTCGGGAACGAACACGGGTTCCCCGCAGAACGTCTCTGCTTCCTCCCAGACGCGCGTCTCGCCCGTCTGGAGGTCCACGCGCACGAGGTGATTGGGCGCGCCGTCTTTGCCACCTGCGCGCGTGGCGTACGCGTACTCGTACGGACGGCCGCGGCGGCGTTCGTCGAACCGCGGGAGTGACAGGCCGCCAGCCGCGAGCGTCTCGTAGGTGGCGCGGCCGCCGTCGAGGGGGACCGAGTACCGCCGCAGGTCGCCGTCGAGCGTCCGGACCGACCCGGCCTGGAGGTCCGCCAGCGCCAGCGAATCCACGACGCTGGCGTCGTCGAACGCCACGAGGTCGACCACGAGGCTGTCGTCGCGGCGGAACGCGTTCACGTGGTGGAACGTGAAGAACGCGGGCGCTGTCGGTCTGGCGACCACTTCGCCGGTCTCCCGTGAGACCACGACGAACGTCGTCGGCCGGCCGGGACGCCAGTCCAGCGCGTCGAGGAAGGTGTCGTGGCCGCCGGGCCGGACCAGCCCCCAGACGTCCACGACCAGCGGGCAGGACGTAATCACGACGTGGCCAGGCGTGAGCGCGAAACTGTGGACGTACACGGGCTCGGACAGCGACGCGGTGGCGACGACGTCGCGGCTGGTCTCGCCAGCGGCCAGGCGCGTGATGACGTACGACGGCGTGCGGCCGAACCGGACGGAGAGGTTGAACGTCGCGCCCGACTCGGGGTCGACGACCGGATGGGCGCACGCCACGTGTGCGTCGACGTCGTCGTCGAACGCCCACTCGCCGCGCGTATTGAGCGTCTCGGGGTCGAAGGCCACCTGTGTCGGGACTTCCGTGAGCGCGAGGAAGTGCTCGCCGGCGCGCATCACGTTCACGTTCGCGTTGTCCGTCGACTCCGGGAGCACCGCGTCCTTCAGGCGGCCGAGGAGGCTGCCGCCGGCGCGCGTCCCGAACTGGCCCGCGCCGAGTCGTCCCTCCTCGACGACCGCGCGGTACTCTTCGCTGCGGAGAAACCGGGTGGTGAGTTCGACGCCGCCGTCCCGGAGCGCGAATTTCCGGAGGAGCGCGAGGCCGTCGAACCAGTGCGCGAACCCCTCGTCCGCCCCACCCTCCCCGTCGCCCGCCTCGAACTTCCCGGGGCCGTTCCGGACGAGTGCGCCGTCCAGCCACGCCGGCAGGTCGCCGTCCACCGGGAGGTCGACGCCGTCGTATTCCGTCTCCGCGGACTCGAAGCCGATGCGGTAGTCGGCCATCGGTCGTGTGCTTCGACGGCCGTCGGCAAAGCCGTGGCGGTGGTGGGGCGGGGGTCGCGCTGGCCGGCGCCGAACCGCCCGGGTTAAGCCGCGGGCGCCCCGAGAACGGGACGAATGCGGGACGCGCACGAACTCGAACGCGCCGTCGGGATGGAGTACTACGCCAGCGACAGCGACGGCACCGGCGGCCGCCTCCGGGACTCGCCGTCGGATTTCCGCGTCACAGAGATCGAGGACTTCGACACGCAGCCCGCGGACGCGAACCCCGACGACTACCCGTGGCTCGTGGTTCGCGCGCGGCTCACGCGCTGGGACACGAACGACTTCGCGCGCGAACTCTCCAACCGCCTCCAGATGAGCCGCGAGCGCGTGACGTGGGCCGGCACCAAGGACCGCCACGCCGTCACGACGCAGTTGTTCGCGCTGCGCGGCGTCGACCCCGAGGACGTGCCGGACATTGCGGACGCCGACATCGAAATCGTCGGGCGCGCCGGCCGCGGCCTCCAGTTCGGCGACCTCGCGGGCAACGAGTTCCGCGTCGTCGTCCGCGGCCCCGAGAGCCCCGAGCAGGCCGACGCCGTGAGCGACGACCTCCGCGAGTTCGGCGCTGACGGCGCTGGCTCGGGGGCGACCCCCGCTCGCTCGGGTCGGGACGCTCCGCGTCCCGCAGTGCCGAACTACTTCGGCCAGCAGCGCTTCGGCAGCAAACGCCCCATCACGCACGAGGTCGGCCTCGCAATCCTCCGCGACGACTGGGAGGGCGCGGCGATGGCCTACCTCGGCAGCCCCAGCGAGTACGAGCCGGAGGACTCCCAGGACGCACGCCGCTTCGTCGAGGACACCCGCGACTGGCAGGCCGCGCTCGACGTGTTCCCGAACCGGCTGCGCTACGAGCGCACGATGCTGCACGAACTCGCTGACGGCGGGAGCTTCCGGGACGCCGTCGAGACGTTCCCGTCGAACCTCCAGCGGCTGTTCGTGAACGCCGCCCAATCGTACGCGTTCAACCGCATCGTCTCCGAGCGCATGGAGCGCGGCCTCCCGTTCCACGAACCCGTCGAGGGCGACGTGGTCTGGTTCGCCGAGTCGGACGCCCCGGAGGGGGTCGCTCGTCCCGACCCAGGGCGCGAGCAGCGCGTCACCGCCGAGCGAGTAGACGTGATGGCGCGCCACTGCGCTCGCGGCCGCGCGTTCGTCACCGCGCCGCTCGTCGGCACCGACACCGAACTCGGGGCCGGCGAACCCGGGGAAATCGAGCGCGCCGTCCTCGACAACCTCGACCTCGAACCCGGCGATTTCGACCTCCCCGGGGACTTCGACTCCGCGGGCACCCGTCGCGCGATTCTGCTGCGTCCCGACCTCGAGGTCGACCACGACCCGCTCACCTTCGAGTTCGCGCTCCCCTCGGGGAGTTACGCCACGGTCGTGCTGCGCGAGTACCTGAAGACGAGTCCGCTGGAATTGTGACTGGCGCCCCGAACGTCCACGACTGTGGCGCCGCGAACGTTCGCGACTGTGCCACCACCAAAGACGAACTGTCGGGACCGCTGTTCTGCTCCCCGTCGTCCGCGACTTCGCGGAAACACGGCCCTTTTCCAGACGGAACCCCGAGGTCGAACTAATGGAGTGTCGGCGGTGTGGCTCGCCACTGGAGAAGCCGGGCGACTACTGCCTGGTCTGTAACACCGCCAACTGCGACGGCGTCGTCGTGGCCTGCGACCGCGACCACGCCACGCTCACGTTCGTGGACGACGAGGACGTGGTCGGCCGGACGGACATCGCCACCGTCCCGGAGGACGGCGGCGAGACAGGGGTCGTGGAGCTCCGGAACTTCGCGGGGCGCATCGCCGACGAAATCCGCCGGAAGCGCCCCGAGGACGTCTTCGTCGCGGGCGACCACGACGTCATCCGCGCGGTGCGCGCGGACCTCCGGTACGAGGTCTTCCGAGTGCCGAGCGAGAATCCGGTCGAGACCGTCGTCGAACAGCGCGGCGACCGCCTGCTGGACGTCGTCGAGAAGCCGGTCGCCGAGAAGATCGGCGGCCGGCACTCGACGCTCATCGGCGACCGGGACGGTCAGCGCGCCATCCGCACGGTCGCCGACCACCCGAACGTCAAGAAGGTGATTCCCGGCCCCATCGACGCCGGCGGGTCCGGTTCCCGGACCGGCGTCCGCGCGAAAGTCACGCGCGCCGACGACAACGGCAACCTCCGCCTGCTCGTGCGCGACGGGTCCAGCGTCCAGGAGAACCGCGTGGTGACGACGGCGATGAGCCGAGATACGGGTGAACGCGTCCGGTCGGACCTCAACGAGGCGCTCGACGACGCCGAACTCACGGAGTAAGCCGGACGGCGAACGCACGTCGCCACACCTGAGACGCGGATCGCGGTGTCACGCTCGGAATGCGTGGACCGCGTCCCCGGCGACGTACAGTGTCTCGCCTGCGACGGCGAGTTCTGACACCGCGTCGACGTCCCGTCGCCACAGTTCGTCGCCCGTCGACGCGTCGAACGCGACGAGCGGCGCATCGTGATTGTGGTACGGCGCAACGTAGACCGCATCGTTCGAACCGCCTGGTCGCTGCAGGCTCGCGTCCGGCGAGAAGTCCCACTCGCGGTCGGCGTCCAGCGACAGCGCGACGAGCCGGCCGTCCTGGCCGAGCGTGCTCGCGGTCACCGTCGACGTGCTCACGTACACCCGCTCGCCGTCCGTCGCTGGTCGCCGCGGCGTGTGCTCCAGCGGAAATCCCCCAAGTCGGCTGCCGTCCGTGGTGTCGTAGACGGAGAGCCGTCCGTCGCGGTCGTTCGACCCGGCGATAGTCCACTCGGGCCGGTAGAGCCGTCCGTTCTCGACGGCCGAGAGCCCGTACCGCTCGTAGACCGCCTCCGGTGACGCCTCCCACCGCTGCTGGAACTCGCCGTCTCGGACGCCGTAGGCTGTCATCGTGTGCCGACCCGTGTAGACCGGTCCACCCGCCGTGCTCGGCCCGGAAGCGCGCGTGGACGTCTCGTCGACGACAGCCCCAGTGTCGGCGTGGAGCCGGACGATGCGGTCGCCGGACAGAAGGTACACCCAGCCGTCGCGTTCCAGCAGCGTGTGACGACCAGTCTCGAGGGTCGCCGACCACTCCTCGGAGCCGTCAGGTCGGAGCGCGGTCACCGAATCAGTCTCGACGTCGTAGAGCCGGCCATCGACGAACTGGAGCTGTCCAGTTGCTGTCCGGGACTCCTCCCAGCGGCGGTCCCCGTCGGTGGTCAATGCCACGAGTTTCGTGTCCGTCCGAACGAACACCGAGCCGTCGGCGACGACCAGGGAGTAGACGCCGGAGCCGTCGGGCTCGTACGTCCATGCGGTGGCCGGGTCGTCTCGCGGCGGGGACGCGAACGGGCTGTGTGCGGTGCGCGCGTATTCGTAGTCCCGAATCGGCCATTCGCCGGGCTCCGGATGCCAGTCGGCGGAGACGCGGCGCTCCGGCGGCGCGTGACCCTTTGACGACCACGGGAGCGACGAACAGCCGGCAACCGCGCTCAGTGAGCCGGCACCGACGAGTGCGAGGGCGTCGCGGCGACTGACCGACTGCGTGAGTCTGGAGGGCACGTTGTGAGAGACACAGCGACAGCCCACTTATTCATTGTCCAGCGTCTCACTCTCGGAGAGAGCCCTCCTGCCCCGAGATGTGCCCGCTTCGCTCGTCGCTCGCCACAACGTGGGCACCCGATTGTCGGGCACGCTTGAATCGTAGCGTTCATGTGCGCCCCACGGGTAGAAGCGGTCACTATGGCTAATCAGGGCTCCACGGGGAGCGCCGGCCGGTTCGGCGCTCGCTACGGTCGCGTCTCCCGACGCCGCGTCTCCGAGATCGAGGACGAGATGAACGACGACCACGTCTGCCCGGACTGCGGGACGGACGCCGTCTCCCGGCAGGGGACTGGCATCTGGCAGTGCGCGAAGTGCAACTACAAGTACGCCGGCGGCGCGTACAAGCCCGAGACGCCGGGCGGCCGCACCGTCAGTCGCTCGATCCGCGCGGCGCTCGGCGAGAGCGACGAGGACGTCGAAATCCCCGCCGACGTCGACGTCGCCGAGGAGTAAGCATGTCGTACAAGTGCTCCCGCTGTAAGCGAGACGTCGAACTCGACGAGTACGGCGGGGTGCGGTGCCCGTACTGCGGCCACCGCGTCCTCCTGAAGGAGCGCAGCCGCGACATCAAGGAAGTCGAAGTCCAGTAGCCGCCCCGTGGCCCACTCCACGGACCTCGTTTTCGAGTACGATTCGCCGGCGTTCGCTCGCGTCGTCGAGCGGAGCGTGGCGGTCGAAGCCGGCGACATCGAGGGAGACCGGAGCGATGCGTCCGTGAGCCGGGACGGCGACACCGTGCGGGTGACCGTGAACGCAACTGACCTGACCGCGCTGCGGGCCGGACAGAACACGTGGTTGACGCTGCTGGAGGTCGCCGAGCGAGCGGCGGGCGCGGCGCAGCGATAGGCTCGTCTCTGGTCACCGTTCTCGGCGCTCCGCGACGCAATTTCGGGCCGGAGAGCGCGGCTATCGTTCGTTGACGGCCTCGGTGCGAGTCGCCGGACGGCCGGGTCGTAATACGGGGGTTTTTCTGTCGGGCGCGCCTCCCAAGTCGTATGCAGGGTAATCTGCCGCCGGAAGCGCAGGAGAAGCTCGAACAGCTCCAGGACCTTCAGGAGAAAGCACAGACGGTCGCGGCCCAGAAGCAGCAGGCCGAGACCCAGCTCACAGAGGCCCAGACCGCGCTCGACGCCCTCGGCGACATCGACGAGGACACGACGATGTACCGCGAGGTCGGCGAACTCCTCGTGGAGACGGACTACGACGACGCACACGACGACCTCGAAGAGAAGGTCGACAACCTCGAAGTCCGTTCCGACACCCTCGAGAAGCAGGAGGAGCGCGTCCAGGAGCAGTTCGAAGAGCTCCAGGAGGAACTCCAGAACATGCTCGGCGGCGCCGGCGGTGGCGGCCCGATGGGCGGCCCGAGCGCGTAACTCATGGGTACTGACGCGGACGACCCGACTGACGAGGCGGTCGTCGAGGCCGCCTCGGAGGCCGCGGAAGGCATGGTCTTCTCGCGGCTGGCGACGAGCGACGTGGACGACCTCGACATCACGGTGACGTTCGAGGACGGGACGCTGGACGTGGACGTCTACGTGCACGCTCCCGACGCGGACGAGGACGTCGAGCAGGTCGCGGAGGACGCCGCGCTCGCTGCGCGTGCGGCCGCCGACGACCTGTTCGCTGCCGAGGACTAACCGCGGTTTTTCCGCTCGTTCGTCGCGTTCGATAGCAGCTGCGCTGGCCGTCCGGGGCGGCTTGAACGCGGGTGTGAGACGTTCTCACTGCCCCGGAGCCCTTATTCTGTCGCCCCGGCGATGTCCCCCATGACCGAGTTTCTCGACGCGTACACGGGAACCGACGACCTGAACGAACAGTACGCGCTCCTCAAGGACGAAATCGCTCGGCTGCGTGGCCGCCGCGGCGACATCGAGTTCTTCGACGAGGACGCCGTCGAGGCCGACGTCCGACGGCTGAACGAGCGCGTCGACGGCGACCTGCTGGTCGTTCTCGCGAACGACTACGGACGGCCCCGCGCGTATCGCCCCGAGGGCGTGTCCAGAGCGGCCCAGAACGTGCTCCGGGCGGCGATTCTGGCGAACAAGTACGACGGCACCAACGACGACCTGAACGACCTCCGACGGACCATCCTGGACGAACACCCCGCCGTCCACAAGGTCCTCGTCGCGGAGTACACCGAGGACGGGGTTAGATACCACCTCCCGGAGGGGTCCAACGACGCGACGAACTTCGTCACGGTCCGCGAGATGGTCGGCCTCGTCGATTACACCACGAACAGTTTCCAGGCCGAGGGCCTCTCGGTGACGTACTGAGCGGGGAGCGGCGTCGGGCGGCCGGCGCTGCGCTACGTCAGGAAGAAGATGAGCATGCTGATGGCGACGGTTGCGAGCACGGCGAGCGCGGCGACGGCGCCGCCCATCGCGATGACGGCGTTGGCGTGGCTGGCCAGCGTCTCCGTGCGGTCGTTCCCGAACACGGTGACTTCCGCGCGCTCGCTGGCCATCCCGGCTTCGACGGGTTCGAGGTCGGCGACCGCCTCCTCGGCGAGGCCGGCGACAAGCGCCCGGAGTTCGTCCCAGTCGATGGCGCCACCCACCTGGTTCGTGGACTCGACGGTGTTCACGATGTGGGTGTCAGTCGTCATCACTTCCGCGTGGTCGACGTCGCCGAGGGCGTCCATGAGTTCCTCGCGGAGGCCGGGTTCCATGTTGTTGCCGTCAACGAGCACGTACGCGGTGCGCTGGCCGCCCGTATCGAGGACGGCGACGCGGACGCCCAGCGGGCCGATGCCGTCCGCGGGCCGCCACGGCGTGCGGTCCCACGCGACCCCGAGTTCGAGGGAGTCGTGGTCGGCGTTCCCGAGTCGGCGGGCGGCCGCCCCGGCGCCCTGGATCATGTCGAACGAGCGCTTGCTCCCGGGGTAGACGTGGCCGAGGTCGTCGCCCTGCAGGCCGTTGTTGCAGTTGTGGGCGTCGGCGAGCAGGACGTCGTCGACGCCCTCGACGCGGGCTTCCGCGGTGGCCGCGAGGCCGACCGCGTACTCGACGTCGTCGGCGAACTCGGGCGCGAACGTGGAGACGAGCAGGGCGTCGTCGCCGAACGCCTGCCCGAGCAGTTTCGCGTCGCCCTCCTCGACGCGGACCGCTGGCGTGGCGTGGTCGCTGTACTCGATGTTCTCGTATGCGGTCGCGGCGGCGTCGATGAGCGTGTCGACTTCGCGCTCGGTCACGAGGTTGAAGTCGTGGCCGGCAGTCGCGTGCGGCGGGAACGCAAGGCCGGTCGCGGATTCGGCGACGCGCTGCGGGAGGTTCCCGCCGCCGATTTCGCCCATCGGGCCGGGGTGGATCATCGGCAACACGAAGCGGGCTTTCTCCTCGCCGTCGCCGTCCCGGAACGCCAGTACGGTGACCGGGACGACGGCTTCCTCGCCGATCTGTTCGAAGAAGTCCTCCAGTTCCCGGGTGCCTTCCGCGATGTGGCCGATGAACCCGCGGATGAAGTCCAGGACGCTGACGCCGAGGCTGCGCTGCCACGGCCGGTCGATGACGAGCACGAGGCCGTACGCGGCGACGCCGTAGAGCGCGGTGAGCGCCGCCAGCAGGAGGAAGTCGCGGGGCAGGAACGCGTACTGGATCTCCGGCGGTGCTTCCGCGGGGCGGGAGAGGTACGCGCTGACGATGCGGCCGCCGCTCGCGAGCAAGTTCATGGTGCCGCTGTACACGAACAGCAGGATTCCCGCGGTCGCGGTCTGGATGCTGGCGGGGACGGCCGCACGGAGCGGTGATTCGCGGGAGACCGCGAGCACGACGAGGAACCGGATCGCGAACACGAGGCCGAGCGCAGCGATGAGCGCGTCGAACACGAAGTTCTGGGCGAGGCTGGCCGACAGCGTCGCGACGACGCCCGCCAGCACGAGTACGACCACCACCACGACTTCGCACGCGAACGCCAAAAGCGACGACCGGTTGTACGTGAGTTGGCCTCCGAAGAAGCGGTCGACGGGGGTGGTCGCGAGGCTGGCGACGACGGTCGGAATCCCGATGAAGAACACGCCCTGCCAGGCGTCCTCGAGGACGACCTGGCTGTCGAAGGCCGCGATGCCCGCCAGCGCCGCGATGACCAGCGAGAGGGAGACACTCGTGTACCAGCGGGGTGCCCGGAAGATGTACTTCGAGAGGCCCGCCAGCTCGCCCTGCGTCTCCGTCATGCCCTACTCGCAGATGGCGACGAAGTTCTCGAACACCGCTTCGCCCTCCTCGGTGTGTGCGACTTCGGGATGCCACTGGACGCCGTAGAGGTCGCGGTCCGTGTTCGACATCGCTTCGACGTCGCAGATGTCGCTTTCGGCGGTGCGGGTGAAGCCCTCGGGGAGGTCGACGACTTCGTCGGCGTGGCTCGCCCACACGCGCGTCTCGGGCGCCAGCGACCCGACGAGGGGGTCGTCCTCGTCGATGATGTCGACGTCGACGTCCGCGTAGCCGCCGTAGTCGCCGGATTCGACGCGGCCGCCGAGTTCCTTCGCGATGAGTTGCATGCCGAGACAGATACCGAAGACGGGGACGCCGAGGTCGAGGTAGTCCGGGCAGTGGCCGATGTCGTCCACGTCGGGGCCGCCTGAGAGTACGAGACCGTCGGCGTCGATGTCCTCGGGCGGCGTCGTGTTGTCGACGAGTTCGGCGTCCACCCCGTCGAGGTCCCGGAGCAGTCGGTGCTCCAGGTGAGTGAACTGGCCGTGGTTGTCGACGACGAGGATGCGAGTCATTGCACCGACGTAAACGATTCGCGACTAAAAACCCACCCGTTCGGGCCAGCGAGAGGGCCGTGACTTGGTACCGATACCGGTCGAACCCGTCGCCGACGTGGGATTTACTACCCGGGAACGCGACTGTGGCGGCAATGACCGCAGACCGGCCGCGAGGCCTGTCCGGGCGCCCGGAACGGAGGCCCGCGCAGTGACCGCAGACGAGGTGCGCGTCGGCGTGGACATCGGCGGGACGTTCACGGACATCGTCGCTATCCGGGACGGCGAAGTCCACGTGACCAAGACCCCGTCGACGCCCGATTCGCCCGAGGATGGCGTCGTGAACGGCCTCGAGAAGAGCCGTGGCGACGCCGGCTTCGCGTTCGGCGACGTCGGCTTCCTCAGCCACGGCACCACCGTCGCGACGAACGCAGTTCTCGAGGGGACGTGGGCGGACACCGCGCTCGTCACCACCGAGGGGTTCCGCGACGTCCTCGAGATTGCGCGCCAGAACCGCCCCGACATCTACGATTTCGACGCCGAGAAACCGGAGCCAATCGTCCCTCGGGACCGCCGCTTCGAGGTGCCCGAGCGCCTCGACGAGCGCGGGAACGTCCTGCGGGACCTCGACGAAGCCAGCGCGCGGCGGCTCGCCGGCGACCTCGCCGACAGCGGCGTCGACAGCGTCGCCATCTCGCTGCTGTTCGCGTTCGAGAACGGCGACCACGAGCAGCGCGTCGCCGACGTCCTCAGGGACGCTGGACTCGACGTCTCCTACTCGCTGTCCAGCGACGTCCTCCCGGAGATACGAGAGTACGAGCGCACGCTCACCACCTCGCTGAACGCCGCGCTCAAGCCCGTGATGGACTCCTACATCGGCAACCTGGAGTCGGAAGTGCGCGAGCACGGCGTCGGGGCCGAACTCAAGATCATGCAGTCCAACGGCGGCCTCATCACCGCCGACGCCGCACGCGGCCGCCCCGTCAACACGCTCCTCTCCGGGCCCGCGGGCGGCGTGCAGGGCGCGACGTACGTCGCCCAGCAGTGCGGCGTCGACGACGTCATCACGATGGACATGGGCGGCACGTCCTGCGACGTCTCGCTCGTGGAGGGCGGCAAGCCTCTCGTCTCCACGGACGTCACGGTGGGCGACTACGCGGTCGGCGTCCCAATGGTCGACATCCACACCGTCGGCTCCGGCGGCGGCTCAATCGCCTGGGTGGACGAGGGCGGCGCGCTCCGCGTCGGCCCGCGCTCGGCGGGCGCCGACCCGGGTCCAATCTCGTACGGCCGGGGCGGCAGTGAACCCACGACCACGGACGCCCACCTCCTGCTCGGTCGCCTCGACCCCGACCGGTTCCTCTCCGGCGAACTCGATGTGGAAGTCGGAGACGTCCGGAACGCCTTCGACGCCCGCCTCGGCGACGAACTCGGCATGACGCCAGAGGAAGCCGCACAGGGCGTCCTCGACGTCGCGAACGCGAACATGCAGCGCGCGCTCCGCGTCGTCTCCGTGGAGCGCGGCTACGACCCGCGGGACTTCGCGCTCGTCGCGTTCGGCGGCGCCGGCCCGCTCCACGCGTGCCGGTTGGCCGAGGACCTCGACGTCCCGAAGGTCGTCGTGCCGCAGACGGCGGGCGTCCTCTCCGCGCTCGGGCTGCTCATCAGCGACGTGCTGTACGACGACAGCGTCTCGCGCGTCAGGCAGTGGGACGAGGTGTCGCCGTCGACGCTGCGGGACACGTTCGCCGACCTCTCCGAGCAGGGCGACCAGCGTCTCGCCGACGAGGACGTCCCGCCGACGGACCGGCAGTTCGACCGCACCGCGGACCTCCGGTACGTCGGCCAGTCCTTCGAGATCTCCGTTCCGGTCCCGGACGGCGACGTCGACGAGGACACCCTCGACACCGTCGTCGAGCGGTTCCACGAGCGCCACGAGCGCCGCTTCGGCCACGCCGACCCCTCGGAGCCGGTCGAACTGGTGACGCTGCGGCTGCGCGCCCGCGGCCTCGTCGAGACCCCCGAATTCGAGCCGCCGACCACCGAGGGCTCCGTGGCGGACGCGGTCCGCGAGGTCCGGACCGCGACCTACGACGGCGACGACCACGAGGCGACCATCTACGACCGGTCGTCGCTCCCGACGGACGCGACGTTCGACGGCCCCGCAGTCGTCGAGGGCAAGGAGAGCACTGTCGTCGTCCACCCCGGACAGACCGCGGAGGTCGACGCGCACGGCAACCTCGTCGTCGAGACCAGAGGTGGTCGCTGATGGTGGACTCCGTCACGCTGGAAGTCGTCCGGAACGGCTGCATCGCCATCGCCGAGGAGATGAACGCGAACCTCGTCCGGACGGGCTACTCGCCGAACATCAAGGAGCGCAGGGACTGCTCGTGTGCGCTGTTCGACGCGGACGGCGAGATGGTCAGCCAGGCGGAGAACATGCCCGTGCACCTCGGCGCGATGCCGTTCTCCGTCGCGGCCGCCGTCGAGGAGTTCGGCGGCAGCCTCGAACCCGGGGACGCAGTCCTCCTGAACGACCCGTTCCGGGGCGGCGCCCACCTCCCGGACCTCACCCTCGTTTCGCCCATCTTCGCGACCCCCGAGGCCGAGGACCCGACGCTGGTCGCGTACGCAGCGAACCGCGCCCACCACGCCGACATCGGCGGGTCGACCGCCGGCTCCGTCGCCGCCGATTCAACGGAGATCTACCAGGAGGGGGTCCGGATTCCGCCCGTCAAGCTGTTCGCGGGCGGCGAGGTCGTCGACGACGTGCTGGAGATGATTCTCCTGAACGTCCGGACGCCGGACGAGCGCCGCGGCGACCTGCGCGCCCAGGAGGCCGCCAACGAGACCGCTCGCAAGCGCGTGCACGAACTCGTCGACAAGTACGGCGTCGACGAGCTCGACGACGCGTTCGGCGAGATCAAAGACTACTCCGAGCGCCGGATGCGCGCGGAGCTAGAGGCGTTCCCGGACGGCACGTACACGTTCGAGGACGTCCTCGACGACGACGGCCGCGGCAACACCGACCTCCCTGTCGAGGTCGCGGTCACCGTGGACGGCGACAACGTCCACGTCGACTTCGCCGGCACGGCCGACCAGACCGAGGGCCCGATCAACGCCGTGCTCGCGGTCACGTCCTCGGCGACGTACTACGCCATCCGCTGCGTCACGGACCCGGACATCCCACCGAACCACGGCTGCTATCGGCCCATCGAGGTGGACGCGCCAGAGGGGAGCATCGTCAATCCCGACCCGCCGGCCGCCGTCGTCGGCGGCAACCTCGAGACGAGCCAGCGCGTCACCGACGTCGTGCTCGGCGCGTTCGGCACCGAGGCGCCCGAGCGCGTGACCGCGGCCGGCCAGGGCACGATGAACAACATCACCTTCGGCGGCACCGACCCCCGCGACGGCACGCCGTACGCGTTCTACGAGACCCAGGGCGGCGGATTCGGCGGCCGCACCGGCAGGGACGGCATGGACGGCGTGCACGTCCACATGTCGAACACGATGAACACGCCCGTCGAAGTGCTGGAGACCGCGTACCCGCTGCGCGTGCGCCGCTACGAGTTCAGACCGGACTCCGGCGGCGCCGGCGAGTACCGCGGCGGCCTCGGCCTCCGCCGGGACATCCAGGTGCGCGACCACACCGCGCGGTTCAGCCTGCTCGCGGAGCGCCACGACCACGCGCCCTACGGCCTCGCCGGGGGCGGACCGGGCGGGCGCGGCGCCGCCTTCCTGTACGACGCCGACGAATACGACGAAGCTCCGGGCGACTCACTCGGAGACGGCGACGATCTGGCGAGTGAACTCGGCCAGCGCCTCCCCCAGAAATCGGTCCACGACCTGGACCCGGGGTCGGTCGTGAGCGTGCGAACGCCGGGGGCGGGTGGATTCGGCGACCCCGAGCGTCGGGACCCCGCGGCAGTCCTCCGGGACCTCCGACTGGGCAAGATATCTGGCGAATACGCGCGTGAGTACCACGACGTCGACCTGGAGACGGACCACCACGATACGCCCGACGACGCTGAATCCAGGTAGCAGTCAGAGCGCGGTCGGGTCGAAGCGCTCGTTGCGGCCGTCCCAGGTTTCCACGGATTCTTCCTCGCGGGTGTCGACGTACGCTTCCAGCCCGTTGCCCGCGGGGTCCGCGAAGTACAGCGCCTTGCTGATACCGTGGTCGACCGGCGTCACGGGGACGTCGCGGGCCGCGAGGCGGTCGTAGACCGACCCGAGTTCGGCCTCCGAATCCACTTCGATGGCCGCGTGGTAGAGGCCGACCCCGCGGCCCGCGTCCGGGGCGTCCGCGCCGACCGCCTGCAGCGCGACGTCGTGGTGGTGGTCGCCCCACGACAGGAACGCGAACCGGTCGTGCTCCTCGGTGACCTCGAGGGCGAAGACGTCCTGGTAGAACGCAAGCGACCGCTCGAGGTCGCGGACTTTCAGGTGGACGTGTCCCAGGTGGAACGACGTATCGCTCATACCACGCAATAGGCGCGGCAGCAGTTAGCATCCGGGGTCGAAGCGGCCGCTGCCGTCTCTTTCCGTCGGTAGCGAAGCGGTCGGCGCCCTCACTCGTCCTCGGCGAAGCGGTCGGCGGCCGTCTCGAAGGAGAGTTCGGACTGCTCGTCGCTCCGGCGGGCCTCCGCCGCGGCGATGGCTTCCGGGTCCGGGTTCACGTCGTCGTCGATGCGCGCCCACGAGTCGTGGATCTTTGCGTGGCACCAGCGGCAGAGGAACACCGTGATCTCGTGGCCGACGTCGTCGGCGTCGTCGTACGCGAGGTGGTGTTCCTCCAGGAGTGGGCGCTCGTCCTCGTGGGCTTGCCGGCGTTCTTCCAGGCCGCAGCGCACGCACTCGCGGTCCTGCTGGCGGCACCGGAAGTGCGGGCAGTCAGCCCACTCCCAGTCGCCCTCGGCGACCGGGCACGCGAACTCCTCGCGGCGGCGCTCGGCGGCGAACTCGGGGTCGTGTTCGGCGTGCTCGAACGCGTACCGGCACTTCCCGTCGCCGGTCACGTAGTCGCAGACGCCGGCGTGCTCGTAGGGGTCCTCCACCCCGACGGCCGTCCCGGTCGGCGTCTTCTTCATCGACCTGGCGTAGCGACCGCACGGGGTAACGCTTTTCGCCGTCGCCCGAGGAGTCCGACCGTGCACCTCCGCCACGAACGCGACGGCGACGTCGCCACGCTCGCCACCGACGTCGACGTCGCGTCGTCGTTGTTCTCGCAGGCCCGCGGGCTGATGTTCCGGCGGTCGATTCCCGACGACTACGCGCTCGTGTTCGACTTCGCGGACGCCGACAGCCGGGACGTCCACATGGTGTTCGTGCCCTTCGACATCGACGCGCTGTGGATCGAGCACCAGGAAGTCCAGCGCGTCGATCGGCTCTCTGCGTGGACCGGGCGCGGGAAAGCGCGCTGCGACACGCTCGTCGAACTGCCCGCTGGCGCCGCCGGCGACGTCGCAGTCGGCGACCGCGTCTGGCTCGCGGACTGAGAATCACAGACGTGCCCGCGTCCCGACAGGCAATACCTGACACACCCCACACCTTCAAGCGTGCGTAGCCCGGCTAGTGAGATACACCATGTCGGACCACACCGGCACGGAGGATAGAGGAAGTCGCCACACGGCGGCTGGCCGCGAAATTCTCCGGCACTACTAACTCCCCTGGACTCGCCAGCGACACCCACGTACAGTTTCTCGACACCACGCTCCGCGACGGCGAGCAGGCGCCCGGCGTCTCGTTGACTGCAGACCAGAAGGCGACAGTCGCACGCAAACTCGACGCCGCCGGCGTCTCGGTCGTCGAAGCCGGCAGCGCGTGCACGAGCGCCGGCGAACGCGAGACGATCCGCCGCGTCACGGGCCTGGACCTCGACGCGACAGTCACCAGTTTCTGCCGCGGCGTCAAACGCGACGTCGAACTCGCGCTCGACTGCGACGTCGACGGCGTGAACCTCGTCGTCCCCGCCAGCGACCGCCACGTCGAACGAAAAGTCGGGACGACACGCGAGGACGTCCTCGACACCACCCGCGAACTCGTCGAGTTCGCGACCGACCACGGCCTCTGGGTCGAGGTCATCGGCGAGGACGGCTCCCGGGCCGACCTCGACTTCCTCGACGACCTCGCGGCGACCGCCGCGGACGCGGGCGCCGACCGGTTCTGCGTCGCGGACACCGTCGGGCACGCCAGCCCCGAGCGCGTCGCCGAAGCCGTCGAACGAGTCGCCGAGTACGGGCCCGTGAGCGTGCACACGCACGACGACCTCGGCCTCGCCGTGACGAACGCCCTCGCCGGCGTCAAGGCCGGCGCGGACCTCGTCCACGCCACCGTCAACGGCGTCGGCGAGCGCGCCGGGAACGTCGCGCTCGAGGAAGTCGCAGTCGCGCTCTGGCACTGCTACGACGTCGACCCCCTGGACACCGAACAGCTCTACGACCTCGCGTCGACGGTCAGCGAGGCCACCGGCGTCCCGCTCCCGCCGAACAAGGCCGTCTCCGGGGAGAACGCGTTCGCCCACGAGTCCGGCATCCACACCGACGGCACGCTCAAGGACGACCGCATGTACGAGCCGTACCCCCCGGAGGCAGTCGGCCGCGAGCGCCGCCTCGTCCTCGGGAAGCACGCCGGCCGCGCGGGCGTCGAAGCCGCGCTCGCCGAACACGACGTCGAAGTCAGCGACGACGAACTCGCCACCGTCGTCGAGCGCGTGAACGTACTCGGCGAACGCGGCAAGCGCGTCACGGACGCGGACCTGCTCGCCATCGCCGACGACGTCACCGGCCGCACCGGCGACCGCGAGCGCCGCGTCGAAGTCTGCGACCTCACCGCCGCGAGCGGCGGCGGCACACCCACTGCGTCGGTCCGCCTGCGCGTCGACGGCACCGAGCACACCGCCGCCGGCACCGGCAGCGGCCCCGTCGACGCCGCGATGGCCGCCGTCCGCGCGGCGCTCGGCGACGTCACCTTCCACCTCGAGGACTACCACGTCGACGCAATTACGGGCGGGACTGACGCCGTCGTCACCGTCCACGTCACCGTCACGCGCGGCGACCGCTCCGTCTCGGTCGACGCCAGCGACAGCGACATCACCGCCGCCAGCGTCGCCGCCGTCGTCGACGCGCTCGACCGCCTGCTCCCCGAGACGGAAGCCGCACAGCCGGCCGACTGACTGCCAGTCCGGGTCCGGCACCCGGAGCGGGCACTCGACCCGAAGTCGGGGCGGAACTGAAAGGGGCGTTTGCGGGATGAAGGAGTACGAGACCCCCGCTTCCAGGATTCGATAACTGCACGCTGAGAGCTATTCGTAGGCGATATCGGCAGAAGCGCCGAGGAGGAGATTTGAACTCCTGAGTCCGTGAGGACAGTTGCTCTCGAAGCAACCGCCTTGGCCAGGCTAGGCTACCTCGGCTCGTTCGATACGACGCGGTTGTCGGGTTTATGGATTTCGATTGGGGGCGTCGGTCTGCCGGCAGCGAACGGTCCGCGCGCGATAGGTCAAATCGTCATCCTGTCAACCGGTAACGCTAAACCGGGCGAGCGGTAGCTTCGGGTATGGACGTCACCACTGCGAGTGACGAGTGCGACGCCGTCCTGAGCGAAGTCGAGCGAGCGGTCATCACCGACCGCGAGTTCCTCGAAACGGTCCTCGTCGGTTTTCTGGCCGACGGCCACGTCCTCCTCGAAGACGTTCCCGGCACCGGGAAGACGCTGACTGCGCGGAGCGTTGCGACCGCGCTCGGCCTGGAGTTCAGCCGCATCCAGTTCACCCCGGACCTCCTGCCAGCGGACGTCCTCGGGACGCACGTGTTCAACGAGAAGACCCGCGAGTTCGAGTTCCAGCCGGGCCCCATCTTCGCGAACGTCGTGCTCGCCGACGAGATCAATCGCGCGCCGCCGAAGACGCAGGCCGCGCTCCTGGAGGCGATGGAGGAGGGGCAGGCGACAATCGACGGTGAGACGATGGCGCTCCCGAAGCCGTTCTTCGTCATCGCGACGCAGAACCCCGTCGAACAGGAGGGCACGTTCCCGCTGCCGGAAGCCCAGATGGACCGGTTCGTCGCGAAAGCCAGCATCGGGTACCCCGAGGAAGCGGGGGAACTGGACCTGCTGCGGCGGCGCGCCGGCCGCAGCACGCGGAGTCCGACCGTGGACGCCATCCTGGACGAGGACAGCGTCGTCGAGGTCCGCGAGACAGCCGAGGACATCCGCGTCGAGGGCGACCTCCTGCAGTACATCGTGTCGGTGGCGCGGGAGACGCGCGAGGACCGCCGCGTCGAGGTCGGCGTGAGTCCGCGTGGCACCCAGCGCCTGTTCGAGGCGGCGCGCGCTCGCGCCGTCGTGAAGGGCCGGGAGTACGTCGTCCCGGAGGACGTCAAGCGCCTCGCGAAGAACGTGCTCGCGCACCGCCTCGTGTTGACGCCGGACGCCGCCGTCGAGAACACGGACAAGCGCGACGTCGTCGACGACGTCCTGGAGGCCGTCGAGGTGCCGACGGTGGGACGTCAGTCGCCGAGCGCGTAAGTCAACAGGACCGCCGCGAACAGTAACGCGACCAGCGCCGTGACGGGGGCGCTGGTCGGCCCGACCTCGTAGATTCCGTAGCCGACAGCTGCCGCCAGCGACGCGACCACCAAACTCCCGAACGCGTGCACGAGCGCGGACTGTCCGACCGGCGCGCGGGCGCCGACGTCGACGCCGAGCGTCACCGCGTGTTCGGCTGTGTCGTAGGCGATCAGTGCGCCGGCGCCGCCGACCAGTGCGAGCGAAATCGGGAGGCCCGTGGCTGCGCCGACCACCGCCCCGGCGAACCCGAGCGCGCCGCCGATTGTGACGAACCGCCGGGCGCCGACCCGGGCGCCGTAGAGGAGGACGACGGCACCTGGACCGGCGAGCAGGAAGCCGGTGGTCGACCCGATGGCGACGAGGAGTGCGTTCAGACCGGCGGCGATGACGGCGGGCGTGATGGCGGCCGTCGGCGGCCGCGGGTCGAAGGCTGTCACTGCGACCACCCCCGGACCGCGGTGGCGATCGCCACCGGGAACGAGTCCTCGAGCGTCCAGTCGACGACGCGCACGCCGGCGCGCCGCAGCGACCGGATTCGGACGGCGCGCTCGACGCGCGCGACCTGCTGGCCGAGCGTCTCGTCGCCGGTCACGTCAGGCGACACCACGGTCACGGGATGGCCGCCGGCCTCGAGGCGGCGGACGTAGTCGACGGCGTCGTCGTCGACGAGCGGCGAACAGTACACGACCTGCGCGTCCGCCGGCAGGTGTTTCTTGAGGCGCCGGAACACGAGCGCGCCGATGAACCGGCGGTCCGGCGAGCGCGCCGCGAACCCGCGGTTGCGGGCGAGCGCGTCACGCAGGTGGACGCGGTGGTCGCGGCCGATGTCCGGTGCGACCCACTCCCAGTGCGGGCCGAACGCGGTCACGCCGACCCGGTCTCCTGACTCCAGGAGCGCGGAGGCGATGGCGCCGGCGGCCTCGACGCCGTACTCGACGGCGTTCTCGCCGTCGGCGTCACCGACGTGAGCTTGCGTTCTGGCGTCGACCACGACGACGACGGTCGCGGCCCGCTCCTCGCGGTACAGGATGGTCGAGAGGTCCCCGGTGCGGGCGAGCCGGTTCCAGTCGACGCGGGACAGCGGGTCGCCGGACCGGTACTCGCGGGTCGCGTGGAACTCCACGCCCGTCCCGCCCTGGGAGGTGGGAACGCGGCCGACGCGCTGGACAGTCTGGCTGCGCAGCGGGAACGTCTCGAGGCGCGGGAGGTTCGGCACGGACTCCAACCGCGAAGTGGCGCGAATGGTCGCGTCCGTCTCGCGGGCGCCGCTGAAGTCACGGGCCCGGACGTGGACGCCGTCGAAGTCGTGGACGCCGCGCTGGACTTCGATGGTGTAGCGCAGCGTCGCCGTCTTCCCGGCGCGGAGTGCGGTGGCGAGTCGCGGCGACCCCTCGACGACCGCGACGCCGACGGGCACCTGATCGACGACGCGGAGGTCCGGGAGGAACGCGCCCCGGTTGGTCACCGACAGCGTCACGTCGACCTCCTCGCCGGGTTCGGGGTCGTCGGCGTGAATGGTGCGTTCGACGTGCAGCGCCGGCGACGGCGCCGAGAACAACTGACTGTACGTCGCGTACCCGACGCCGACCGCGGCGAGCAGGAGCGCGCCGGGCGTGGTCGTGATGGCGCCGACGGCGGCAGCGAACAGCGCCAGGGCGGTGACGCCGCGCCAGCGGTGGGTCTCCTCGGTCGAGACGTCCGTGACCGTCGCGCTGGCCGTCGACGGGTTCTCGCCGGACGCAGCCGCGTCGTCGTCCCCAGTGTCGGCGTCGACGGGCTGGCTGCCGTCGTCTCGGGAGCTGGCTGGTGCGGCCACGTCAGTCACCCCCCACGTCGATGCCGGAGCGGCGCCGAATCTCGGTGAGCGCGTGCCTGACCTCGCGTTCCTCCGCTGATTCGATGCCGGCCACCGATGCCACCACGTCCTCGGCCGGCGGCAGCACGTCGTCGGAGAACAGCGCCGCAGCGGTGCGGTCGTCGGTCCACGTCCCCTCGCGGAGGCGCTGCTTGGCTTCTTCCTCGGAGATGCCCTCGGACTCTGTCAGCACGCGGACGGCGAGAATCCGGAGGCGTTCGCGGAGTTGAACTTTGTGGGCGCCGGCGTCCTCGGTGGTCGCGCCCGCAGTCAGTTGCGCGTCGACGTCGGCGCCGGGCCGCGGCGGCTCGAAGCGGTCCTCCAGACCCGACGCACGCACCGTGGCTTCCTCGGGATTCCGGAACTGGACGCGGCGCCGCGCGACGAACGCCGCGACGGCGAACGCCAGCGCCAGAAGGCCGACGATGAGCGACGGAACGTCGGGGAGGCGAACGACGTCCGTGAGGGACGGCGCGGCGACGACGGCGACGCCGAGCGCGACGAACAGCACACCGAACGCCGCGAGGACGCGCCGCAGCATCAGTCGCCACCCCCGTAGGACGCTTCGATGGCGCGCAGCGCGTCCACGGCCCGTTGTTCGCGGTCCGGTGTCACGTCTGCGCCGCCGTAGCGAACGTCCCGGAACAGGGCCGTGAGTTCGTCGACGTGCTCGTCGTCCATGCCGGCGTCGCGAGCGGCGTCAGCGAACTCGCTGGGCGTGCTCGCTTCGGGATTCCGGACGTCGAGGTGGTCGGTCATCTCCCGCCACGCGCGGTACACCTCGTTCTCGACGTCGGCGTCCTCGACGATTCGATCGGCGGCGTCACCGGCCACTGCCCCGACGGCGCCGAGCGCCTCGTCGTCGGACTCCGATACGGGTTCCTCGATTGGTTTCGTATCGACTGGCTCCGAGTCGCCGGTCGCACGGAACGCGACCAGTCCCAGCACGATCGCGAGAACGAACAGGACGGCGAGCACGCGCGGCGGCGAGAACAGCGTCTCCTCGTCGGACCCGCCCGTCGCTTCACCGCCCTCGGATGGCCCGGTCGGCAGCTCCGGGAGCAGCGTTCCGTCCTGGTCGCTTTCCGTCTGGGAGCCGCAGTCCGTGAAGATCAACCACGGCGGAGCCACGACGAGCGCTGTGACGACGAACAACGCGAGGACGGCCGGCACCAGGCCCCGCGTGCGATACGTCAGGTACCCGATTATTCCGTACACGACCAACAGGAGACCGGCGAACGCGGGCGATAACAGGAACGGCACGCACGCGGCGCCGAGCTGTATCGGTTGCTCGCCGGCGAGAGAGTTGTCTTCGATGTCTGCACCATCTTCGCCGTCGTTGCCTTCTTGGTCTGCGGTACCGCTGTCGCCGCCGACGCCACCGCCGGGGCCACCGCTTGATCCGGCAGTGTCCTGGGGGTTCGCGAGCGTCGCGGCCGCCAACGAAACCGCGAGCACGCAGAGGAGGGCAATTATCAGGGCGCGAACGTTTCGGTCCACTTCCGGGAGTTGTGAGTTTGCCAGTATATGTCTTGCGACAACGTGTCTCGGTGTCGTCCAGTGGTATACCTCGTGGCGACCCACTCGCGCCCCGGTAGTCCCTGTTGTGAACTACTCCGGTCCCGCAGTCCCCGCTTATGGTTCTCCAGTCCGTGTGTGCTGGCGTGCGGCGACGACACCTACTCGCTGGACTGGCTGGCGCTGCGACGGCCGCAGTGACCGGGTGCATCGGAAACGGCCCAGCCGCGTCGAGCGGTGGAACCACGACGGGGAACGACGCTACGACCGACAGCGGCGGCGAAACCGGGAACAGTGCCCTCGATCTCCGCGAAGCGAACGTGACCGACGTGGAGACGGAGGCGGTAGGAGACGGTGTCACCTTCGACGTAACGCTGTACCACGACGACGACGGCGAGGACGGCTACGCGAACTGGTGGCAGGTCGAACGGCTGGACGGCGACCGCCTCGGCCGCCGCGACCTCAGTCACGCCCACGGCACCCAGGAATTCACGCGTTCATCGACCATCCAGATTCCAGACGACATCGATTGTGTGGTCGTTCGCGGCCACGACCAGACCCACGGGTACGGCGGCCAGGCGATGCTCGTCGCCATCGACGGCGGCGCGACCCGGGCAGTCCGACAGGGCGAGAACCCCGACTCGTTCTCGACGTCGGACTGCCCCTGAGTTGGGACGCGGGGCCGAGTCGGCGGCCCCACCCGCCACTATTAATTCTAAGTCACAAACTTTTAAATCAAAGTGGGAGTGAGTCGTCTGCAATGTCAGTGTGCGAGGAGACGGTGCCCGCCCCTGTACCGCCGGACGACTCGAACGCGTGGTACGCGCCCGACGTCCGAAGCCAGTACGAAGTTCACCCCGGTGTCGTCGTCACCGTCACCGAACGCGACGACGAATTCGCGTACGACGCACGACCACCAGTGCTCGGCACCGCGGACCGCGACGCACTCGACAGCGTCACCGAGTACTTCGCGGACGCGCAGCTGTCGCGGCCCCGGACCCGCGAAGGCACCCGAGAGCGGGTGGCCGACGGTCTCGGCGAGAAACACCGCCGCATCCTCGAACGACTCACGGACTGCTCGCCGGCGGCCCGCCGCCGCGTCGAATTCCACGCCCTGTGCGACCTCCGCGGCCTCGGCGAACTCACGCCGCTCGCGCTCGACGACGGCGTCGAAGTCGCGGACGCAGCCACCGACTCCCTCGTCGTCCACACCACCGAGTACGCGCCCGCCGCCACCGACCTCCCGGCCGACCCGCCGCACCTCGACCGCTTCCTCTCGGAACGCCTCGCCCGGTACACGGTCCCGTTCCGGGACTTCGAGATTCCGGTGGTCGTCTACCGTGAGCGCGTCCTCGGCACGGACGCATTCGACACCAAGTACGCCGTCCGCGAACCCGACCGCCTCCCGGGCGACGACGAACTCATCGCGGAGTGCAAGGAACGAATCTGGGAAGCCAACGTCGAGGGCCTGCTCGGGGACGGCCCCGACCGAGCGGCGTTCGTCACCGACCGCGCCCGCGCATTCCTCACGCGACGCCTCACCGTACGGAACACCCGAGCGTGGCTAGACGCCACGAAACACCGACTCCGGTCCGCGCTCGCCGAGTACGGCCTCGCCGTGCCGCCCGTCGGCCGGCGGTTCAGCGACGACCGCCTCGAGGACCTCACGTACTACGTCCTCCGGGACTTCGTCGGGGACGGCGAACTCACCGTCCCCATCCGCGACGACCGGCTCGAAGACGTCGAAGCCAACGCCGTCGACGAACGCGTCAAGGTCGTCCCACGCGACCGCCTTGGCGCCAACGCGGACCGGATTCCGACGAACCTCGTGCTCGAGGACGAACAGCGGTTCGTCAACCTCGTCACCCAGTTGGCCGCCCGGGACGGCGTCGAACTGAACGCCTCCAACCCGTCGGCGAAGGTCAACCTCGAACCCGCCGAGGTCAGCAGCGACGTGACCATCCGGTGTGCCGTCGCGCTCCCGGTCATCTCGGAGGGCGGCCCGCACGTCTCCATCCGGAAGCAGGCCGCGGACGCGCTCACGCCCGTGGACTTGCTCCACCAGAACAGCCTCTCCGTGGACGTCGTCGCGTTGCTCTGGCTGGCGTACGAACACCACGGCGTCGTCCTGTTCTCCGGCCCGACGGGCGTCGGCAAGACGACGCTGATGAACGCCTATACCTGAGAACTACTAGTAGTTAGAGCCTCAGTCTAAAGACCTCATCAAACGCCCGAGACAGAAACAAATCAGAGTCACCCCGTTGGCCCCCCGTTAGAAACTAACAAGTGATTGTCCTTCAGATTGATAGACAACCGTGTCTGTCTCCGACTTACTGACCCCGAGAAAAGAAGTGACAGAGGGGCAATTTCAGGGCGTCCTCCAAGCGCACAAAGTTGACCACGAAAACGATCGGTTGGAGAACGACCCCAACCGTCTGCTATCGATGACTTACCCCTCGAATGCCCTCTTAACAGTTGTTGGCAATCTAAACTAGATTATTCAGTTTGACTGAGCGTCGGAAAGCCACAATTCCAGGGTCAGTTGAAAACCAACCACTAACCGGGAAGATAGTGTGATATACTATAAGTATGACGTGAGCAGTGCGCCATCACTTCGACTGGAGTTATCATGGACACAATTACAGACACAAAGAACTCCTCAATATTTATGGCTCGGGGAATTTCACGCGAGGAACTTCTAGACGAAATTCATCGTCTCCAAGATGAACTTGGTCGAGTTCCACGGCTAGCCGACATGCGAGAACATGGGAAATATAGCAACTCACCGTACAACCGGGAGTTTGGGAGTTGGACAAGCGCTCTGGAAGCGGCGGGTTATAAACCAAACACACGGCAAACTGTTACAGATACTGAACTTATTGAAAATCTCAGAAAAATCACCGAAGAACTTGGACATCCTCCAACGCGGAATGAAGCTGATGTCCACGGCGATTACGGCACTTCTACGTACGAGAAACGATTTGGGGGATGGACATCAGCCTTAAAAGAAGCGGATATTGATCTTCCTGACGAAGACTACAGAATACCAACTGCTGAACTCCTTGAAGAAGTGGCTCGCGTTGCTGATGTAGTTGATGGAAATCCAACAATCGCTGATATCGATACCTCAGGAGAGTACAGTTATGAAACCTATCGTCAACGGTTTGGGTCATGGACGAAAGCACTCCGGGAAGCGGGATATGAACCAGAGCATCACAGTAACATCCCCGAACACGAACTGCTAGAAGAACTCAGACACGTCTATGCGGAATTAGGACGGACACCAACCCAGATCGAAATGCGGGAGTGTAGTGATTTCAGCGAAAGACCATATATTGATAAGTTTGGCAGTTGGAATGATGCGCTTCGTCGAGCTGATATTCCTATTGCTTCGTACGGAGAAATTTCTGAAGACGATCTACTTGATGAAGTACGCCGGCTCCGCGATAAACTTGATCGAGTCCCCACTCTGGGTGATCTGCAGGAACACGGTCAGTACTCATACGGGCCATATTACTCAACTTTTGGTGGATGGATTAACACCCTTCAAAAACTCAATTACGAATTGCCAGTTGCTTTCCAAGATGTCCCTGAGGAAGAACTGCTGAAAGAGATAGATCGATTGGCGGAAAAATTGGACCGCCCTCCAAAATTAGATGATGTTCACGAGCGGGGAAAATATCCGGCTAGCCGATACCGGGTGGCGTTTGGCACTTGGAATAATGCTCTAAAACAGGCAGGTTATGAACTCAATGAAGAGTCTGGTATGAGTAACAGCGCTCTTCTTGGGGAAATTGAGCGGCTGAAAGATGAACTGGGGCATGTACCAGTTGTAGAAGAATTACACAAGCACGGAAAGTATAGTTACCCTACGTATGTAGACCGGTTCGAGTCTTGGCCGAATGCAGTCAAAACAGCTGGTTACACACCATCACACGAAGTCAATATCCCCACTGAGAAACTTCTCAAGGAGCTTAGGCAACTTGGAGATCGCTTGAACCGCATACCTAGTGCGATGGACGTAATCAAACACAGTGAACGGGGATATAATACATACACGTCACGGTTTGACTCCTGGATCGATGTCTTAGAAGCGGCGGGATATGATATTGATCTCTCAGATCACCATACGGATATTGAGCGAATTGGAATGTCGATTCTTGACACAATGGGAGTGAATTATGAACCATTCGCACCGATAGGACCTTTTGAGGTAGATGCGCTCGTTAATCAGCATGCAGTGATAATCGAATGGGATGGTGAGTACTGGCACGGACATCCAGACACTAGACCATTTGACGATATACAACGACAAGTCAAGGAAACAGACACGCGTAAGAATAGGCATTTGATTGACAATAATTACACTGTGATTCGAGTTTGGGGATCAACATTAAGAAATCATCCTGACACAGTTCAACAGAAACTCACCGATTATCTCGCCACAGCACCCTTTCAAGACCCACACGTCCATCGATTGGAAGAATAGTTACAGTGATTTTATTAATTATTAATTACTTGGCTATGCGATTCAGTTATTAGTCGCAATGGAAATCATATACTTATCATAGGTAGTGCGGTGGAATTTTGATTGCGAGGGTCTCAGATTGAGAGTTTATCCCTTCCGTTCACGCCGGTATCAAGTGCCAGTCAAACTGTGAACATACTTTTAACCAAGAGGGATTGAATAACTATTGAGAGAATCAAGAGTAGTCTATGGTGGAATGTGACACTATCTCCGAGACTAATTGCGCCTTGCCAGATGAGGTCTTAGAGGAAATAATAGCGGGTGTAAGACCGGTATGTCCAACGAGGCTTGTCGTATTTGGGTCAGCGGTCGAATTAGGACTTAAATCAAATGACATCGACCTATTGATTTTATCTGATGACTTCAGGGGAGTCCAATTTGATATGCGCCGATCTCTGCTTAGATTTCCAGAAGACCTCTTCATAGATTCGTGGTTATATACGCCCACTGAATTCGACAAAACCCATCCAGAGGATAGCCAATTTCGACGAAGACTCGAAGAAGAGTCAGTCGATTTACTACACCTGATGAGGGGTGATTAAATGCACGAATATCGGGAAGAATTCGGAGAAGGAATGAAGGACGTTCGCAAAGCGCTTGGAAAAATTGATCCGAATTATGGAGAAATGCAGGATATCGGCGAATTGGTTCGTTTCAGTACAAGAGCGAGTTCTAGCGATCAGTTTTCTGAGATAGAGACAGCTCACCTGGAATCTTGGATCACACGGGGACAACACGTTTTACAGCGTTCATATACGATCAATGAATCACTTGCTCTGAGAAACTACAGTAGTAATTTACAACAAAATCCGTGGTCGGCCAGAAAAAGGGGTATGGCCATAATATTGTCTCTGAGCGGTATTGAGGTTCGTGAAGCAAAAATCGGCAGAAGTAGTTCGAAGTGGCGGGAGACTCTAAAATCATTAAATGGGCTAGCAAGAGGCGCTCCAACAGTTCTTACCGATGAGAATTTAGATGATCACCATGGAATAACCTGGTTTATTGTACTCAACGCTCTGGAGACACTCTCGTCGATTATTCAGGGAGAAGGGCACAATACAGAGGATGAACTCGATCACCCTGCCCCAACATCAGAGGAGCTACAAACCCGATTTGAGAGCATTGTTGATGACCACGCCGACTTGTTGAGAAGTGGTTTTGAGCATTCTACCGGGCTTCAAGTGTACGCATATGATTTGGCTGAACAAGAGATATTACCCATCAGTGTTGGAAAGCCAGATGAAGCGGAAGTTTCCTCGAATAGAACGCAAATCTTCCATACTCTTGGGAAATTACGGCGTGAGGTGGGAGTGGCGGCAAGTGATCTTCCAGAAAGTGAACCTAGTGAGAAACCCCACCTATGGGCTATCGCACGTGCTTGGATGAGAGCAAATATACAGGAACCGACCGGAGTCATCCCATTTTTCCTCCGTGTGAATATTGATTCGGTGTTTCAAGAGGTGTGGAATACTAAAGAATCGGCTATTCAATCGGTATCGCCTAATCAGGATGATTTGGAAGAAGTTCGCTCGATGGATGATGAGGAGATTCAAGTTAAACTCAAATCGATATTTTCGAATAATACCTCTATTTCTCCAACAAGTAGAGCCGCTCTTTCCCAAGAGCTTAATAAATCACATGGTGGGGCGGAAATATCTGATTTTGACGTCGAAATCGATAGGGGAGATCAAAATTCGGTTTTTGTATCGTTCCCGATAAAATCGGCTAGAGAAACCGGTGCAAAGAGTGCGAGTAAGCTGAGTGAACAGTATCTTCACCAAATTCTACGTCCCTTTGTCCGATTTGAAAAATGTGCGATATTTCCTATAATCATTGCTGGCCATACTCTACCGATGAATGAGACAGTCAAGATACTCCGGAATCGGCTTGATATCCCAATCCGGATTATTGACGAGGAATTGTTCACTCAGATTTTGAAGCACCATAATCAGTTGTAATTCTACGGGTGGAAGGTCCATGATGAGTCGATCGTAGATATTTCATATTGAATCTAAGGGGGCAATTGCTCCTTCAGTTACTGTTTGTGTTGGATTTCATACTATCTGTCTTAGAAACCAGTCCTGTCTGATCATGTCGCTGTGCTGTGATAGACTTCTTTTCTCTACTTCACCTATTTCAAGCCTCTCTGGATCGTCAATCATATTACTTAAGAATACAATCTCTTTCCAGTATTTTCCGTCTTCCGCCAAGTCATAATCGTCGTCTCGGTCGGCACCAATCGCGTTCGCCACCGTCCACATGTTGTAGAGTAGCACCGCGTAGCCGAACAGGAACATCCGATGTTCGATCTGTGGTGATCCCGATTGTGGAAGAAACCGATTCTTGATCACTCGATATGGGGTTTCAACCCGCCATCTGCCACGGAATTTCTCAGCTAGCACCTCCGCGCCGTTTCGGTCCTCAGTAGCGAAGTCGCGTGGGTCGCAGTTGGTGTAGAACTGCGTCAGCGCGTCGGTCGGGTCGTCGAAGTCCTCTTTCTGGAGGCGTGACTTCTTCTCTTCCGGCAGCACGAAGATATAGTCGCGTCCGTCATTGACGTCGCCGACACCCCATCGGAAGTCATGCCTCTGTTGTCCAGCCACTTACCTTATGCTCTGTACAGCACAGGTCGTACCTCATCCAGCCACCCTATTACGGTGGAAGTCTCCTACGACTGCTCGTTTCTTATGGGGGGTGATGGCTATGTTGTCGCCTGATGAAGTCATTGGGCTTCGTTGGGCTGAGTTGGTTCGGGTTAGCTCTAGCTCACAGACAGACAACACGAGCACCAAAACACAGTTGCAGGGGCTCAACAGGGAGCGGAATTCTGTGGATGGCCATCTTGTTAGGACGTTCAATTTAACGGAATCGGCCGCTTCCATGGACCGTGACTCGTTAGAGGAAATTGCGACACTCGCAGAGGAGGACAAGATCGACATCTTAGGAGTCTGGAAGCTAGATCGGCTAACTCGTGCAAGTCCGTGGGAGACGCTCATTTACCTGAACCGGCTCCGGGAGGCGGGGGTGATTCTTTATGCGGACACACATGGATACTTTGAGTGGGATGACCTCTACGACTTCGAGATCCTAGCTCGTCGTGTCGCCTTCGCACGCGAATGGTATCAACGAATCATTGAGGGTGGGCGTGAAGGCCAATTAGAGTTACTTGAGGAAGAGAAATGGCCATTTGGCGCGGCTCCGCTGGGATACTCCTTGAACGAAGACCAAGAGATTTCTCTAACCGAGACGGGGCAGGCGCTGAACAGTGAAATCGCTCGACTGTATCTTGAGCACCAAAATATGGCGAAGGTTCACCGGGAAGTCAAAGATAACTACGAGGACATTGACGTCTCCAAGGCCCAGATTGCTAACATTTTGGAAAACCCAATCTTGGTGGGTCACCTTACACTGGAGGGCCAGGTGGTAGCCGTTGATGCCAACCTTCAGGTAATCTCCAGGGAGAAATTCCAGGAAATACAGGAGATCAGGGAAGAACGTTCTTCCTCGCCGTCGAGTACGAGAGACATCCCGGAGTCCCTGGATCGCGCTGCGTTTCGATTTGGTGCTGAATACATCCTTGGCCTCATTGATAGCATCGGGACCCAATGTCGAGAGTGCGGTGGAAGTCTACGCTCCAAGGGGGAGACGAAGCGGTGGGGTACAACTCTACGAAATTATGTGTGCACGAACGATGAGTGCGGGTATGAAGGCCCCCTACTGAACCAGAAGGAATTCGATGAAATTCACCATACGCTCCCGCTTCGTTGTCCCTACTGCCCCGGCACGAACCAGTATGAGGTCGAACAACGTCCAGCCGGTTATTGGGACAATAAATTCACCTGTGGAAATTGTGGCCATTCGTTCGGGTCTGACGCTCAACCGAACAAAATCAAGGAAGCCTTAGACAAGCCCAGCCTCGCGTTCAAATGGGGCGACAGTAAGGAATCCACATCTGATAACAAGGATACCGAGAGTCCCGACACGTCAACCGAGACAGACTCGTCCCAACAGACCCTATCTGGTTACTGATCCCGAAGATCACTCACTCGTTGCCAGATCGTCTCCTTTGAAAGCCCTACTGCTTGACCGGCTTCCCTCATAGTCAACGCCTCCCCCGAGTCCTGAGATGCGAGATAGAGACCACTGGCCGCGACACCAGCCGGGTTCCCCGGAATCCGAGCGTTCTCCAGACGTTTCTCAGCCTTCTTTGATACCGCAGTAGGAAGGTCTAGCTTGAATCGTAGATACGGGAGATATTCTGACGGCTGCGAAATCGTGAGAGACAACTCCAGTTCGTCAGTAACCTTCCGGCGGAAAGCATGAATTTCACTAGAGGTGGCGTTGACCACCTCCGCAACGCAACCTATCGGTCGAGGCTCCCGTTGTTCCCTAAACACGACGTACCAGCAAGCCCCAACAGCCACGGACATGCTACTCCCCTCTACAAGTCGCCCTTCCCAGGCTTGGGTTATCACCTCCGCAGCACGGTCTTGATCAGTGGGGTCTGCGCCAAGAGTTCTACCGACTTCATCCATGTAGGAGAGCAACTCTACCAGCTGCTCATCGGTCGAGTCCGCAATTTCTACAGTTTCCTCCCACTCCGATGCCGCCGGCTGTTCCCTCCCGGTACCGGACTCTAACCGCTTGTCCACAGTCCCAGTCGCATCTTCACTCTGGTCATTACGAGGGACTCGACCACAGCCTTCACAGACAAGCGTAGAGCTGGGCCCTCGCTCAGTAAGTTCCCCACCACAAACACCACAGTTAGCTGCTGACATCTTCTGGTTCACCCCCTTTCTTTGTACGCTGTGAGGACTTGCTTGGCCTTTGACTCCCTCCGGTTTTCGTCCATTTCCGTCTGCGCCCGTTGGAACCTGAACCGCGTCTCCTCAACAGCCTCAAAGAGATCGTCCTCCATCAACCGATACTCCGGAACATGTTCCTGATACCCCGCAACCTCGTACTCACCAACGTAGAGGTCATTGCTGAGGACTTTCTTCACTGACTGCCGAGACCATTCCTCACCAGCCTTCGTTGTAACCCCCCTTCGGTTCAACTGGACGGCAACGTCTGGCATTGACTTCTCATCCAAATAGGACTGGAAGATCTCCCGGACCAGTTCCGCTTCTTCTTCGTCTACAGCTAACCGCTCATCTTCCGTCTTATTGTAGCCAATCGGTGGATGCTCATTCGGCCATTTGTGGTCCTGAGCGAGACCATACATTCCCATCTGTGTGCGTTGACTCGTCAAATCACTCTCCAACTCAGCTGCTGACGCGAGGTTTCTGAAGTTAAACCGTCCGACCGGTGACGTGGTGTCGATATACTCCGTGACGCTCTGAAGCGCCACGTCCCAATGGCTCAACTGGTCTTCAATTCGAACAAGATCGGATAACGACCGGCAAAACCGGTCAAGCTTCCAGAATATTACTACGTCAATTACGCCCTCCTCTGCTCGGTTTAACATCTGCTGGAACTCTGGTCGTTCTGTATCACGCCCGGACTCAGCCTCATCGCAGAATACGTACCGAACCTCCCAGTTCGCCCTTTCACATTGCTCCCAGCAGCGCGTCACCTGTTCCCCAATCGAATACCCGAACCTCTGTGATGGCGATGACGTACGAGCATATATCGCAACATCCAATTCTTCCTCACCGTCACCACCAACACCAACCCGTCTTTCCTGCTGTGGAAACTCATTCATAAGAATCCCTCCGAGTCGCTAGCTGCGTCTCCCCACTATCCAACCGGCGAGACTCAACGGGATTCTCGACCACCAACTCAGTCAACCTCCCAGCGTCAGCACAGTCCGGACAAGCCGGTGTCTCTGATTCGACCTCCACCCCATCCCAAGGGAACTTTGAACCACAATGCGGACACCGCCATGAAGCGACCTCGTATTCTATGGCCAACTGCGGATATTCTCTGGCGAGTGTTGGCGTCAATCTTGCTCCACTAGTCGCCTCAAGATATGCTTCTATCTTCTCCCGCGGGTAGTCTTCTAGTCCCGGTAATAAGCCCTCTACGGGCGCATCAGTGTATCCAGAACTCCCCTTGCCGCATCGTTCGCTGAACGCGCAAAAATCACACTCCCAACTTTGCTCTGGTTCCGCGGGTGGGAGTATCTCCTCTTGCCGATACCGAGAGTGCTCCGCAGCCCACCTGACAACAACGTCACTCCAAAAGACCGGATCGAATTCGACGTGAAATGCGGCGACATCGAGTGATTTTCGACTTCCGTACAGGATCACCGAATCTGTAACATTCCGGTCGTACTTTTGTGACAACCCCTTCAGATACGCGTGCGCCTGGGCCTTGTGATGTTTACTAGGGGACTCCATAGACTCGACTGACCGTTTGGTCTTGATTTCCGTGAGCAAGAGCGGCTCCGCATCTGAATCAACCACGACTGGGTCTGTTTCCCCCTTGATCCGGAGGTTGCCCACATCGGTTTCTACCTCGAAATCGACCCACAGGGAGTTCGTGACGTACTCACCCTCTGTGACCACGAAGTCCCGTAAATACGGTACCGCGATTTCAGTCTCAAACTGAGAACCGACCCAAAAGATACCCTCAGGATCTGCTGATTCCTCTGGCGCATTCAACTGCCTATAGGTCGTTTTCCTCTGACACTGCAGTAAACTACTTGGGCTTAACCGCTGAGGCGGCTTTGTTGCCGGTGGCCCGTTGAAGTAAGCCGTCCCCTCTCTGATGTTACGGGCGTACTCTCGTTCTCGATACCAGGCCTCGAACGTGTCTGCGGACACCGTCTCAACGAGGTCTTCTACTATAGATTCGGGCTCCTCGCCAGTGATTTCTGGTGATGTAGTCGGACTAAGATTTTCTTTTCCGCCAGTCATCATCGGTCCCTCCACCGGTCGTTTTCGTTTTTGAGGGAGAAACCGACTAACTGAACGGCGGATCGTGAAGAATCCGACTGGCTGTTTGGCCCGCTTCGATGAGGCCGAGAGTGAGTTGGTCGCATCGTATACATACAGACCATCGACCTATATCGTCAATCGTTGATTGAGTCTGAAAGTGAGCGAGATTCATTGGCGTGGAGTTTCGCTACTGCGTCGTGAAACAGTAGTCGCGTCACAGGCCCGGTGATTGCAGTGACCATTGAGAACGCGAGAAGGTTTTCACCTGGATAGACTGTCTTCCGGTTAGGATTGTATTCGATGGCCGCTACATCATCCAATTTCGGTAAATGCGTCTGTATTAACGCTGTATAGACATTATGGTAGGCTTCGCCAGTCGCGTTCTCGATAGGAACATCCTCTTCAAGCGTGACGATCTCCTTTGCGATCTGTCTAACAGAAATCCTCGAATCAATATCTCGGGTCTGAGCCTTGGTCTGAGACCTTGGCTGCTCCGGTGAAGCCGAGGAAATCACCTGATGAGCGACAAGCCCAATTACTAGACGCCGCCGAGAGGCCTGTAACGTATGGTGGATGGTAGATATTGAGCAATCAGTGTATGCCGTAACCGAATGCGGGATATCAACCATAATCTCCACGTCCAATTTGACCGTCCAATTGTGATCTTCTGATCACCGAGTCCCCGTATCGCACCTGACTGAAGTCCCGGGACGTCATATGGTAACAATTGTATTGGTCTATATTAATTCCTCTGGGGGAATTAGTTCCTCTAAACGAGTGAACGCCTTTGCCGGTGGCTCCGTCCTTTACGATAGATGGGTGGTCCAGGGCGTAAACCGACGGTCTCGGACGAAGAAATTATAGATGCCTTCCGGGAGTCTTCTGATCCGGTTCTAACTACTGCTGAAGTAGCTGATAAGGTTGATCTTGGACGCAGGGGAACCTTCGACCGACTACGGAAACTCGCTAATAGCGGAATATTGGAAATGAAGAAGGTTGGTGACTCGGGGGCTGTATGGTGGCTTTCAGACCAGACCAACAACCGATAGATGGCTAATCAGCAAGTTACATCAATCGGTCAACCTGCTGGGAGAGAATCTCTGCGCATTCATCACCGAGATGGGCATTGAACCAGTTCCCTACAGGGTCTAGCCAAATACAGCGACACGTTCCACAGGCTCCCTGACCCCTTCGAGTACTTCATCGAAAACGTCCTTCACCATCGGGATACCATCGAAGACGAACTTCCTCACACACGTCTCGAAGTCCGACCGTCGGGAAATCATGTCGATGTACCTAGCGGCGAACGAGTCGATGATCCAGCTGCTCGAAGAGGCGTACGACTACTTCGGGGACACAGTGGAAGTCGCCATCTACGTGACGCCGTGGCCGTGGTTCGGCAAGTACGAAGACGGTGAGATTCCCGTGTGGGTCTTGGGGACGAAGGCCGGGCGCAACTACGCCTACGCGTGGAAGTTCGCCACGCTGGCTCTCGTCGGCACGAACACGCCGATCACGGTCGTTTGCCTCCCGGTGAAGTCGGCCTCGAATCTGGATAGAGTTGTAGACCGGCTGCTCCGGTTCGCCACCGCGAAGTTCGACATCGATTGGGTCTACCTGGACAGCGAGTTCTACCAGGGCGACGTGGCGAACAATGTCCGGAGCGAAGCCGATTTCATCATCAAGGGAAAGAAGGGCTCGGACAAGCTTCAGGAAATCAAAGAGGAAATGCTGGAAGAAGACAAGGAGTGGGATGCCTCCCATGTCCAGCCAGGTTTTACGTGTTCTGTACAAGCCTGATGAATGCTCTACAATGCCCGCCCAGTGCGAGCAGGCTTCGTGAGCGCGACCACATGCAGTTGTGTCGAACATGCGGGTGAGAATTTCTCGATGGGGTGCCTGCCTCAGCCGTCCACCCCTTCTGCGTCGGGTTAATTTTATATACGTCGAAATTTCGAGATGAGTCGTGCGGTACGAAGACCGGCTTCATGGTGATCTGTTTTCTGACGCACCCAAACTCGGAAATGGCCTGTTGTCTACCTGGCCCCCCAGCCACCTGATTTCGAAACCTTTGGAAGGAGTCGAGGAGGATCAGAATCTCAATTCAAAATATGTGCTGTCTGGCCGGCAGCGTCAACTGCTGGTTGGCAGGTCAGTAAACAACCGCCGTGATGGAAATAATAAGATCCTCGAAAAACGCGATAAACTTCCAGACCGGATCCAGGATCTTACAGAGGATATCGCTCTAATGCACTACCAGTCGTTGTTCTCAGAATCCAACTGGGAGTCCGGGGTACTCGATGACGAGTCTCAAACGGAATCTCAGCCAGCCCTTAACAAGCTCTTGGAGGAATCTGACTCGATAGCTGAAGCTAGCGATATGGAGGTAGAACCAGAGGAACTAGACGTCTATGAAACCCCCCTTGATTCGCCAACGGTCCTCTGGGAAGAACTGCTCCAGATGCCGTGTCGTTCACAGTCAGTGCGTGATTCCGTATTTTTTCACGGGAACCCGGTATTCTCTCGGGAGGCCGAGTTAGGATTCGAGCTCGGTAGCGTACTCTGGATGGTTCGTCCAGATAGCTACGATTCATATTTCGACCGTCAGTGGGACACGGATTGTGATGTCGTCGGTGGTGGCTTGGTTTGGGGTTTTTTGCTATCTTTCCTCGGGAAGTCAAGGGATGAATTGGACACCGAACGCCAGCAGATGAAGGCACTCTTTGAGCGACTCCTAGAACTCCAGAGCGAACGCAAAAGCGAGGCCGATCGTATGCCTGACAAAGATGATATTGAGACCGTACAGTGGACGGACGCAACGGAAGAAGCAGTCCGAGAAGTTGGGTTCCGCCCGACTCCAACTCTCCTGAAGGAGGTTGAGTACCACCAGATTCGTCATCGAGGTGCTGTAGATGATTATGGCGTGAAAAAGAAAGAAGCAAAATCGGTGGTTGAGAAAATCGCTGAGAAGACTCCGCTGACCAAAGTTGATGCGCTAGCTGACTCCTTATCCGGTGACTTGGAGATCGTCCGTAGCCGGGGTGTACCAGGCATCGATTCGGCCCGAGTTGCATTAGAGCCACTTTGGACCCGACATGAGAAGCTTCACGAGAAAACCTTGCGCGAGGATAAAGAAAAGGATATCCTCCAGCCAAGTTCGCAAGCCATCGGTGAAGAGCTCGGAATTGATGGGAGTACTATCTCAAGGGTGTTAAACCGTGTATCGGACAGTAGCGATTCAGATTGCTGGACTGAGGAACAACTCCTCTACAAAGACGAGAAAAAACGTGGAGGGAAGTGGAAGTTCGACCCGTATGGGTCACTGCTGTGTTACACCGAGTTCAACCGCGGTGGTGAGTTGGACTGGTTGCATCACTGGGCGATCGGCCCAGAAGAACTCACTGTGCGCGAGCGGAAACTCATTTTAGCTTCTATCGACGATGTCCTCGGGATTGGGTAACCCCCTCTTCAGGTGGAAAGTCGTCGGAATTGGTGCCCTGAATTCGTGGTTTAACGATCTAGATTGTTTCCCCGTTTCCGTGTCGCCATTCTCGGCAATTTGCCGTAATTCGTTCTATTTCCCTGCATAAGTGTTTCCCACAGGACTTGGGCGGTACTTCGCGGGTAGGAGTCCATCCAGCGAATTCCTGCGTGGAGAATGCGTACGAATAACCGAGACCGAGAAGCACCACCTGAAATCCAGGGTCAAGAAAAGCAAATATCCAGGCGGTTGAGAGAAGACCCTGTGACTGACGAGCCACGCGAGGCCTCAGTATCGAAATACCGAGATCAACCTCTCGGCGTTTGCCTTCTGTTAACCATCGCGGACTTGCGCGAACTCGATATCACCGTTGAAGATACGCGCGTAGTCCAGTACTGGGTTGACTCTGAGGACAACCAACTCAAAATCTCGCCACAGGAGGACTGACTCACCCGGTCATGACATTCAACGGCCATCAATCGGCGATTGCCAATAGGCCTGCCGACAGAGGTGGTACTAGTGCCTGATATCGCCCCGGATAAGATTAGCGCGGTATCTTATCCGCCTGAGTCGCTCTATGAAACTTGGAGCGAACACGCCGACTCTCTGGACCTAAGCAACAGCCAGTTCATCATCAAGATGGTTGAGGCCGGGCGAAGGAACATCAGCATGGACGACGCGTCAACCGCGTCCATTCGAGAACTCCTGAAAGAACGGGCTGACTTGGAGAAAGAAATCCAACGCCAACGTGAACGGATCGATGACCTCGAACGTCAACTCCAGCACAGTACCCAGTCCGAGATTGTCTCGTTCGTCGCCGAGAATCCAGGAGCCCAGACTCCGGACATTATCCAACATATGGCGAACTCTGTCCCAAGTCGGGTTGCAGGGCATCTTGATGCACTTGAGGGAGACGCGATAGAGCGACACGAAGACGGGTACGTCCCAAGTGAACCCGCGGAGGTGGAGGATGAATAATCGTGCAGCCTCCCTCACCAGCGTTGTCCACCTATGACACGTAGAAAGGGGACAGAACCGGAGGTGTTCGCTGGTCCGTTTCAGCACTTCGAAGAGATACCCCCTCGGTACCGGCTAGAGACCTACGCGCCCCAATACAGGGGACAGTCCACCTGGACACACTACTGCGAGGATGTACTCTTTGAACAGCACGAGTCGGACCACATGCAGAAGACAGCCCAGAAAGCAGGTCGATCTTGGCGAAACCACATGCAGGATCGTAATCAGCATCATGCGATAGCGACCCCGGAGGGTGCGAACGTCTGGTGTCAAAAACTGCTGGATGGAGAGAGGTGCAGGCGAACCTGTTACGAACAATACTTCATTCGTATCTACCAGTTCTATGACTACTTAAAGGGCAGCTGCCAGCATCCCCATCTCTACAACCCGCTACTGCTGGCAGCAGTTGAGTACGACGAAGCCCGATACCTCTGGGGTTATAGAATCGACACCCGTCCAGAGGAGGTTTCTAGAGAGTGATCCACCATGACTGACACACCGACAAACCCCATCGAGAACTCCGAGATGCAGGACGAATACGCAGCAGCATTCGACGCGGAAACCGATCCACTAGCCCAATACAGCGAAACCTTTCACTCGGTTTCCGACCCCTTCGAGTACTTCATCGACCAAGTGCTCAAGAACCGAGATCAGATCGATGACCCAGAAACCATCGACCATTATCGACGGACGTACCGTCAGTGGCGGAATCACATGGAAGCAATCACGAAAAACCGGCATCCGGCGTGTCCTACATCCCAACACGTACAGAGATTCATAGAATGGAGGCGTGACATCCACGGCAACAGCAGACGAACAATCAAGGGCAAGCTCTCACGGTTGACGCAGGCCTACGAGTACTGGCAAGAGAAACAGAATTTCCCGCACCCGCCCGATTGGGACCCATTCGTAATCGCGCAAAAGGAGACGAATCTCGGTGAGAATACAAGCAAGGACTACCATGACCTCTCGATTTCCAGCCTCCAGTCGATATTCAGTGAGATACTGAATATTCGCCGTCGTGCAATGATCGGAATCCAGTTGAAAGGCGGATTCCGGGCGGGCGAGATTTGTAATCTCAAACTTTCGGAAATCCATATCAGCCACCAAGATGTCAATGACCTTTACCCCAAGATGGGGTCCCATCCAGCAATCCAGGACCACTGCGATGTCATATTCATCCCGCATGACCGAGATGGGAACAAGTCCTCAAATCCCCGGCTTGTCCCGGTTGATGACGAGCTCCGGTGGCTCTTGCTTAGACACCTGCTGACGCGACCGAACGTCAACGAACCGTGGGTGTTCTTGTCGAAACGGACCTTCACGAAATTAGAACCCCAAGGCGTCAACCGGGAGTGGAAAGCCGCATTTCACCCAGAATATGGTGAGACAACGGACCATGCACCGATAACAAGTCACTTCGGTAGTCACTGGTTTTCGTCCTACTGGAGGCTGACCGAAGGCATGGAACGCGAACACGTCCAGTACTTTCGCGGCGACCTTGTCCAGCCCCTCGACGAGTTCCCCGACGCCATCGACGACTATCTACACCCCCATTATCGAATGATCGAATCTACCTACCGGCAGAACATCTTCAAGCTGAACATCTCCAAGAATCATTCCCCGGGATAATTCCATATAGGATTACCCAGAGGCCGGTCAAAAAATCGGGCCAGCAAAATCCAATTACCCCAATCGTAAGAATGCTCACTCCCAGAAGCAGAATCAGAATTTGACGGATTCCGATTATCTGGGGACACATAGTGATTTATTCTATATTCCTCTCCTTGGTCAATCGGCCCACGAGGGTTGGACAAGACAGCCAGTAGGATGGAACTGCAGATGTGGTGGCTCCGACGACAACGGAGGAGTTTGTAACTGAGTTGCTTGGCGGAGGTTCAATGGAAGGTGTTGGTGAGGTAGAAGAGACGGTTTTAGACTGGTTGTCGTAGGCCTGCCAAGGAACGATTAATTCGTTCAGTTGACAGTGTTACTCGTCATATCCTTCGATGATGTGATTGTCGGGGGAGGGTAGCAGATTTTCTTTGATACCGACTTCTCGAAGAAATTCTTGGAGTTGTTCGGCTTCGTTGTCTGTAGATGGTGGTGTCTGGTACAGTTCGTCAACAACCTCGGCAAATCTTTCGCAATAAGTCGTGCCGTTGGTTAGTGATTGAGGTCCCCTAGTTCGTCCAGGATAGACAAGATTTCATCGCTAGTCAGGTCGGAGACACCTGCCCGAATTGGTGCCCAGTTCTCCTGTTGCTCTTCTACCGCCTCTTCTATCCGATTTAACGCCTCGTCCCAGTACGTCGTCCCAAGAGCCACAACGTGGTCTCCACCAGACTCAGCGTACCACAGCACATCGAACAACACTTCAAAATTCTCAAAGGCACGCTCATACTGGCTCTCCGACACGAAAAACTCCATTCCTGGATCTGCTAGAGTTTGTTTCATAGATGAACGAAGAGACTGATCTGCATCTTCTCTATCTAAACCTCGCCCCCACTCACCGGTGAGGCGTTGTGGATGTAGGGCCTTAGCAGGAAGATCCTGACTACGTTGGGCCGACCGAACGTTCGATATCTCAACGGGGTTGGTAAGCAGAGTAGAAACAAGATCCCAATTATCGCCAGCCACTCCGGCGAGCCCAGCACCGTACAGAACGAGAGTGGCAGGGTACCGCCGCAAATCGTTCAATTTTCTATTGAACTGACTAGTGGGGTTCTGACTTGGGGAGAGGGTAGAAAGACTATCAGAGATGGGGTCTACCCCCGAATTTACTGTATCACCACCCCAGTACGCACAGGTCATCACGACAACGACTATTGACTGCGTCAGATTCCCGTATTCCCGATATCGATCTTCAACTGAGAAGTCATCATCCAACTGCCCCCTACTGAGTGGGAATCGTTCCTCATTTTGCACGTTCTTCCCTGCACGCTCCGCCGTCTCACGGATTAAGTCCGCGAGATCAATTTGGTGTTCCTTGCGTGAGAGATAGCGTTTCGCCCGCTCTCGCGCAATCGGTGCTGTCAACGGCTCCCCCTCTTCCGCGTCCGCTAGTGCTTGGACTCGGCCCTGGAGGTCAGTGAAGAGCGAGATCGCTCCGTCATGGTGGATCGTGAAGGCATCACGATGCGCAACCAATTCACTGGCAATGTCCCCCAGGTTGCTGTAGTAGGTCCAGTAAGTCGAGTATCGATGAGTTTCACATTCTTGGAGGGACTGGCGAAGGCGCGTGTCGTACTCTCCCGACCACCCGCAAACAATCAGCCCGTACTCTTGGAACACGCGGTCAATAATGCGCTGAATTGCCTCGGAATACGACTCTAGTTCCGAGCTGAGATTCTTGACGTTGGTCTGCTTGTAGTCGCCGTTTACTTTCACGACGACCGCATCTTGGTGCTGTAAGGGCTCCGCACCTTGAGCACTCTCTTCTCCAGAGATGACGACAGGATTCACACCTCGATCACGAAGTGCTTGTTCGAGGAGTTGGTCGAAGTTCGTCGTGAGGATGACGTCAATATAGCCCTTATCGACGAGCCATGCAATACTCTCATGAGCATCGGTGGGAGTCTTCTCACCCCGTTCAGCTTCTTCCTCGGTTGGTTCGAAGAAATCCTCAAGAAGTGACCGGCGCTCAGTTTGTGTTCTTGCTAATCCCTCGATAAGATTCTCATACGTCGCTGGTTCGTCGTAGGTTTCCTCATACCAGTCAGTCGGATTAGTGTCGTCGTCAATTGGTGTTTCCTCGGTGGCGGCGACACGCTGAGCGAGCTTGGAGACGACGGTCCAGCCCGTCGGAATACCGGCTTCCGTGGAGACGCCGGATCCAAGAAGGAGTGCGTATCTGCCGGGGTTGTTCCGTACTGAGAACGTTAGTGACATCCGAGCGTCTACCATTGCGTCCCCTCCGCCGCAGGGCTGTGAATCATAGATTCATCATCGGAGCGTGTTCCTCTAAATGTTTCCACACTTGGAGATAATGAGTCCCCCGTCTCAGAGAAGCACTCCGTAGACGTACCCCTAAGCCGTGCTTGGCAACTAACGAAGAGCGAGTTGGGGAACGGAAGACAGAAGGATGAATTATGAGATCCGGTCTAATCGGGAAATTCGAAGTCTGTGTTCGCTAAGCCTTCCACCGAGGTGACGGGGTGTTCGACATCGTCTCGGCTGGTTCGGCTGATAAACTCCTCAAACAGAGGTATCTCGTCTTGGTCTTCACTCTTGCCAGAGAGTATATCGTCGATGATTTGCGCTACAACTAGCATGGTCATCAACACGGCTACCGCCCCCTTTCTCGTGGAATCTGCGAACAAATTCACGTTAACAATGAGGGTTTGGCCTGATACAGTTACGTCGTATCCGCCTGTTCCAGAGGCAGAGTCAGAAAAATGGACTTCCTTACCATAGTACGGGTGGGACTCAATATCCTCGATACGAGGCGGTGTGTTCGGAATCTCAAACTGTGCTATTACCTCCGCTTTTCCTAAAAACAGACCCTTCAGTAGGGCGTATCCCATTTGCTGGTCGGCGTTTTCATATGCGGAGATCCAGCCAGAATTGTCTGTTACTTTAACATCAACTACATTCACTGAATGATGGTTTCTCCGGAGTAACCGGTCATTCGTATATGAGTAGAGACTGTCTCGTAATTCAGAAGCGATTTCGGTAGCTGTCGGCTTGTTCCCGTGTCGATAGTACACGTAACCTAAAACCACGCTCAGGATGCTCACACCGAGTCCAAGCACCGAGAGGACACCAACCATCTGCTGGTTTGACAATGCGCCCTTCCTCTAATAACTCTTGAGTAAGAATATCTCAGATAATGTCGAGCACGCTCACGTCTTTCTCTAAGACGTTGTTCTGCATGTCCCATCGCTGAAAAAAGTCTAAGCCATGTTCATACCCACCTCTCCAGACCCGGCGAATTAGAGCGACGATGAGGATCCCAATAATCGACGAGTTACTGCTCAATACCTTCGCGTTCCATCCGCGCTTGAACAGGAGAACTGAATCTGGGTCCCGAGGGCTCGCGGAAGTATAGCATGCAAGATTGATCAACGCTTTCGTGAACAGTAGACCATGGTTGATTAGAGTGAAAAACAGGAACACGCAAATTGAAGGGAGGACTGCGGGAACCCCACTTACGCCGAGATGTGTGAGAATGAGATACAGGCCGAAACCGAGCATTCCTCCCGTGAGGCCATCAAAAACTTGGAGTTTATTCACTCCATCCTCGACTGTCAGAATTTTCTTCCGAGAGTTCTGCAAAGCAGTGTGAACTTCCAAAGCAACCTCTTTAGAGTCAATATTCCACGACTCTTCCGCACGATTCTCTGTCCAGATTGACTCAATGTCGTTCCGGAAGCCGACCAGGTGAGTGCCGTCAAAGATCTCCGACAGCTCTTGCTCCGCTTTACTAAGCTGAGACCGGAACGGTTTGTCGGCCATCTACAACAGTCAATTGGAACGCCATATAGCAAAGGCGTTGTCCCGAGAGCGACTGGCGAAAGTGGTCGGCTGCACTAACTCTTCTAATTTGTGTATCGCCTTAGAATTCGCCGTGACAGGAATTCAGAGCCAATACACTCATTCCGACCTAATTCTCGTAGGTTTGACTCTCGTTGGTCTGGGAGGCTTAATTACAGTCTTCTTCAACGGACACAATCTCCTCGCCATTGAACTCGATGAGTAGAGAGCCTGAATTCAGCATGGGTAGTCGCTTGTTTCACGTTTCCAGTAGTGAGACAGCCGGTAGGTAGGTGTATACTTCCCAAAGTACGGCTATCGCAGCTGTAATACTCCGAGTCAATTTTTAGCTGTCGTCATCGTGTTGCTCCCGAAGCTCTTCGTGGAATTGTCGATAGTGATTTCCGTCGCCGTTGAGGGTATCGCTGATATCCTCTTGGAAGCGATTACTCCAAATGGCATCTGGACGGAGCCACCATCCACCACGGTAATCAAAAGTGTTCGTCGGGTAGCCATATTTCTCGAAGGTAGACGTATAGAGCCGGGTTGTACTGGTGTCGATCTCCTCGAAATTCTCTGTCAGAGCATCCATTAGTTCTGGGCAGACGTCTTCAGGGTCATGGAATTGGCTTATCCAGGCCCCGGATATTTTGAGTTCTTGGTAGAGGCGATGTAAGGTTCGCTCATTTACGGTATCGGGGGAGGGATAGCTATCTACGAGATTTTTATAGAGTTCTACCAGTGGAATTATGAAGGTGGCTAATGTGTCGGGTTCATCTCTGTAGAAGTAGATTAGCATCGCGTAGAAGTCGGTAATTCGGCGGTTGATATCGTAGTCAAGATTATCAGATTCTTTGAGGCTGGTAGTGTACTCGTGTTTGATTAGATTGGTGAAGTTGTTGTTCAGATCCTTCAGGAGACTTTTCTTGGTGTCTTCATCGACGGGTGGTGAGTTCTCTAATGCGAAGAGGAACTGTGTGTATCCTTTGTAGATATCTTTGTGATTGTCGTCGGGGTTTTGAAGACTGATCCGTCGGAGGAAGTCGATTAGGTCCGAGAGATAGTCGGCCGTGTATCTCTGGGTGGCCGGGTCTAGTTCCTGGTGCTGCTGGAGTTCCCCTCCTACGCGGGCAGCAAACGGCTCAAGTCCGAAGAGAGCAGCAAAGAGCACTTGGCCATTGTAAAAGCCGTAGTTTTCTTTGGCCTGATTGAAGCTGTCGGCGAAATCGTCGAAAAGCATCGAGAGGTCAGTATCTGGTGCGTATCCCTCAGTACAGAGCATTCTGAGGAAGGCGACGTACATCCTCTGGTATTGGAGGTGGGCGTTTTGGAGGAGATTAGCAAGGAAGCTGTCGTTCGCTGTCGCACAGAGCCGTGCGAGGGAATCGATTTCACCTTGGTATACACGGTATGAGTCCAAGTCACCGTTGAGAACTGCAGTCGTACTCATTTCACCGAGTTTTCGTAGCGCAATGTGCGCGGCGGCAGTACGGTCGAATTCGAGTGAGTCTTCAAATTGGCTTTTCAGAAGATTGGCCCACCGTGACCCTGGGCTGCCGAGTTCTCGGTGTTTGGTGATTGCGAGTCCGATATCACCGACTGTCTCGACGACACTTTCTGAGTATTTTTGTCGTGTGTAGTCATCAAACGCTGCTGCCCCGATGAACTGGAACTGATCGTTTAGTTCATTAAGGAAATCATCGTTGACTTCGGATTCATCCGTTTCTTCGAGGTACTTTTCGACGATTTCTGTAAGCGAAGTCAGGCAGCTATTGACGACGTTTTGTTGGTTCTCTTCAATGGCCTGGATGCAAGTGCTGACTATGAGCTGAGTATCAGTGTTGAGTTTTGATACGTAGTCTTCGTCTTGGAGGGATGTGCCGATAAAGGTCGTTCGGTAAATTCTATCTTGGGCGATTTGTTGTTTGAGGTCTTCTGTGACGTAGTCGATGATGTTGGAAATGTCGATGAAATATCCTGCAAAGGCGATGAGTGCGCCAACGAGTAATGCTGTTGATATGGAGAATGCGTAGCCGATTACTGTTAGTGGTGGTCCCCAGCTGAAGTAGCTCCCGGAAATGTTGAAGATCGATGCTGCGAGGATGAAACCGATTGTCCAGACAAAGTACTTGTCATGAAGTATGACGCCGGAGAGTCTGGATGAGTATTCTTGATTCGCATTTTGGACTAAAAATATCACGACAAGGAAGACTAGGCTGATGATGCTCAAAATTAGATTGAGCGACGATCCGAAAAAACCGTTGGAGGGGTTTTGGACGAGGATTGAAAGAAATCCTACATATATGCCGAGTTCGCCTAGTGTGATGCCGATAGCGGCAGTAAGTATAACGCCGATTGCTACCCAGAAACCCAGTTTCCCGTACTGGTAGAACGAAAGCTGCGATATACGTCTACGAAAACCGATATTGAAACGGCTTGAGACGCGGGAATTGAGATTAGACAGGTAGGGAATATTTCGCATGATGTTATCAGCTATTCACCTCTCTGTATTCTACATTTAAAACTACTATGTACTTTGGCACGAGGACCGGTATTGAGTGATTCGGTTTATCGGTTGCTCCCTTCAATATGGCCATAAAACCCGCAAGAATCTTTTAGATTCCGTTGCCCACTCTTACGTAAGGAAGAGGCCCCGGTACTCATAGGAATCAAATAGGTATTACATGCTCTTCTGAATCTGGGCTATGTGATCTGCAGATTCGTCTGATCACATAATACATCTGTAAATTCAGAGGATCAGTCCGGTCCAGGCCACCGGTTCCCGACCCACTAGCGGCTATTAATAGTTCTCGAATGTGGAACGCCCCATCCAAAGACGTCCCTCAAAGGATGTGGCCGACCCACACTGCGTTTCTACTAGTGCGACGCAATATCCCAAGGACCGGCCTGTCGCTAAGTACAGCCTGTGAGAAGTCGATCCATCCCTGGGTGAACCACTCAGTTATTATCGTCTGATGGCGGCCGGCTCGATAACTGGTCGAATCTGTCTTGGGCAGCTTCTTTGCGGGCTTCAGTTTCCTCGGGTTGGTACTCTGTCTGTGTCAGTGTCCCGTCTACAATAGTTACTGAGAGGAGCGCGTCGGCGTGACGCCCCTCCGAGGGGAGCACTGTGGCGTCTATGATTGCGTCGCCCACCTCCTCGCCATCGGCCTCGAAGAAAACGGTAGCGAGTCCGTCCTCGATCGAGTCAACAACTGCGGTGTATTGGCCGTCCGGAACGCCGTCAATCTCGGTCATTCGTACGATTCTCTACGGACTTCGTCATCGTCACTGTTCTGGACAATCACCGTGTCGCCATCGTTGTTCCAGACCGGCGACCCAGAGTCCCAATAGAGGTCTGTCCCAATATCAGTCCCGCTGCCTGAGTGCAGGGTGACGCTGGCACCGCTCTCCAGGGTGAACCCATCGGGGAACGTGTAGGTCTTTCCAGCCTCATCTTGGACCGCCCACCCCGAGAGGTCCAGTGGTTCACTGGCTGTGTTAGTGAAGGTGATGTACTCGTCGTTGAGGTTCTCGCGGTCGTCACCCTCCGCGTCAGCGTGAACCGCCTCAATCACGAGCCCGCCCTCGGACGTCGTCGTGGTGCCGCCGTCAGTCGTCGCGGTTGCCGTCTTCGTCGATGCTGCGTCGCCGCCCAGCCGCGTCCGCTCAACAACGTCGCCATTTGTGCCCGGTTCGGTCGGGTCACCATCACGCAGCGACAGCGGATCCGTGGGTGCCGACTGTTGCGTCCGAACGGAGACGCCGCGGCCGTCACTCACGAGGACAATGTCACCATGGGTTGCAGTCCAGTAGGCTGGAATCGAGCGGTCGGCCAACCGTTGCAACACGTCCTCAGCGGGGTGGCCGTACTGGGAGTCGAAGGCACTCGAAATCACGACTGCCTTCGGCTGGACAGTATCCAGCAGTTGCCCACTTGAGGAGCTCGATGAGCCGTGGTGGCCAGCCTTCAACACGGTCGCTTGGAGGTCATCACCATACTTATCGACGAGATACTGCTCTTGATCATCTTCCGCATCCCCAGTCAACAGGAAACTCGTCTCGCCGTAACTCAACTTGAGGACGATGCTGTTCTCATTGCGCGCTTCATCCTCGATGTAGGGTTCAGGCGGCCCAAGTACATCGATGGTCGCGCCCTCGAACTGGATGGTGTCGCCCTCCCGGGTTTCGTAGAGCGTCACGTCGTGGTCCTCAACCGCGTCAAGATACTCCGAGTAAGTCTGAGTGCTGGCCGCAATCCCAGGGTCGTAAACCGCGCCGATGCCGTCGGCCTCGGTTTCGTAGTAATCGATGATCGCAGCGTTACCCCCGATGTGGTCGGCGTCGTTATGCGAGACCACCAAATGGTCAATCCGGTCTACGCCCTGGTCCACTAGGTACTCCAGGACGTAGTCACCATCATCATGGAAATGGCCCGTATCAACGAGCATCGTCTCACCTGTCGGACCCACGATGAGGGTGCTCACCGATTGGCCGACATTGATGTAATGCACTTCAACCGTGCCCTGGGGTGTCTCAGTGATCGCCCCAGTGGTAGTGTCGGTCGGTGTTGTCTCACCGGGAATCCCCCCCGTACAGCCCGCCAACAAAACAACAACCACGACTAGAACAGCTCGATGTTGGGAGGCACGAAACACGATACAGTCCATATGAAACCCGCTCCATTAGAGTATGTGGGTAGTCACCAAAGATAGTCGATATACTCTGAAAACCTCAAAGGATGACCACCCGAATACACACTGGCATCCGCCTCCGACAATCAGAAGCCAAAAGCACTCCGCAGGCATGTGTTATAGATTCTCAAGGAGAACCACCTGTTCTCTATGAGCGGGCGAATCATAGACGCTGCTTCCCGGCAGACACACACACTTAGTTCCTGCTACCCCCATTTGATCGTACCAGCTGGACTTCCTATCGCTAGGTACAGGCCAATGATGTGGCATGACATATCACTATCTGATCAATCTTTGCCAAGAACTGCGTGCCGGATATAGAGCGGGTTCAGCAAGGACTCAGCCACACCAACAGTCTACAAATCAAAAACAACCAAGGTTTCTTTAGTTATAATGTGAGGCAATCTCTTTTCTAATTTCTTCACATCTTTCCGCGAACGAATTGTCTGAGCTTGCAGTATGTGGGCTGTCTTCCTCGTCCTTTGTTTCGGTAGTTGCGGGAATCTGACTTGCTATTTGATCCAACTTTTTAGGGTCATATTGTTCTGAGGGGAAATCTTTCTTATTGAACTCGTCAACCCATGTTCTTGCTACATCTCTGGCTGCAGCGAGAGACTCTACGTTCGCTATTGTATCAAGGACAATCGGATTTGAGCTACTCTTTTTAAATGTGATTAGTGAAACGTCTCCGAGAGTTTCTAACCCATCAATGGAGAGCTGTTCCTCAGAACGCTTGGAACCACGTATCTTCCATTGCTTATACCCTGGTATGATCGGGTGCGCAACCGGTGTGCATATTGTGTCACCTCGGCGTCCTTTATGTGTATAGACCAAGTATAATTCTCCCGGCGAGTATGTAAGAACCATAACCAGATTATAGTCGGTTACCAGATAAACGCATCGGCTATTTGAGTTCCTTTATTGGGGAATTTGCAATCTGTATTCTCCATAGTGTTGGGAATATGATTGACACCAGGTAGATCCATCATCGATCAGTTCGCAGTCCTACTGAGCGGCTATTCCACCAGGTACGCCGGTGAAGAGAAACCACACCAGAAGTTAATCGGCGGTGTGCTATATCTCCGGAATTTCGCCGATAAACGCCGTTGATACGGCGGATATCACTCTCTTCGAATCTACTAGTAGTTACTGTATTTGGAACGCCCGCTCCTCGATAGACCCTCTAGTTGTGCGAAGCCAACTCCCGGGGATTACGCGCTATTTAGTAACTCGTCCGTGACGTAATCCTCACCGGACAGCGTCAGGTGAAATGCACCCTGGCCATCGCGCTCAGATACCCTCTCAATATGCCCGTCTTCCACCTGGTTTGAGATGTCACGTGAGAGGTTAGCACCAAGACTGATTTTCGCGTCCTTCGCCTTTTCCTCGATTTCGGACTTCGTGAAGTTATCCTGTTCTTGATGATATTCAAGATACCAACCTACGATAAGTGCGGAATCTTGCTTTGTTGGCGTATCGACCGTCCGATAGAATTCAGTCAGGGACCGGGATTTGGCCGACGATGTACCCGGTGTATGATCGGTGTCAAATTGTGTTGAGGAACTACCATTCCCTGGGGTCGTTCCCCCGTTAGCAGCTGCTTCGACGAACTCGGAATCAATGCCACCCAAATAATCCTCGCGCAGGCTTTCAAACCAAGTTTCGGCCACGTCCACTGGCCCCTCTACTTCAACAGTCACATCGCCCAAACTGACCCGCAGATGTAAGTCATCCGGTTCGGAATCTTCCCCCATATTGACTGGAGATTATTCCCACCAACTTATGTATTATTATTTTCTCACGTTTAGGCACCATATTTTATGAACGAGGGAACAGACTCCGCGAAGCGTTACAATTCCGTTACCGTCGATTCGACAAGGGCCGCAGTACCGGGCGGAGATTGTTGTAAAATACGTCGATGAACCTTCGGTCCGAGAAATTAGAAAACAGGGCCACCACAACTCATCCAACTGACCCCAATAATAGCCAAGATTGAATCATGGCCGCTATTGAGGGCGAAGGCGGTCAATCAGTCAGTCCTAGTTCGGAGAGTTTCGTCTTCTTTACGTTGGCACCTTTTTCAGCGAGATATTGGGTGCTTTCCCGACCCCAGTCCTCCTCCCCAGATCCCTTCGTGAGAATGATATAGACCGTCGCATCGCCGAGGGGGCGCATAGTTCGCCCAGCTCGCTGGCCAGTCTGTGATCGTGACGACCCCATTGTGGAAGCGAGAATGGCGACTTCCGCGTTTGGGAGGTCGATTCCCTCGTCACCCACACGGGAGACAATCAGGACATCAATATCTCCATCTCGAAACGCATCGTAGATGCGTTCCCGTTCTGTGTGGCCGGTGTCCCCAAAAACGAAGGGTAGGTCAAGATCTTCAGCAAGGTCCTTCCCTTGCTTAATCCAATCGACGAAGATGAGCGTCTTTTGGCCGGGATGCTGCTCTAAGAGGGTCGCAATGACATCGTGCTTCTGTGGGTTACGAGCGGCCTCAATGAGTCGCTTGCTCCCGGAAGCTCGTTGATATCGCTCTCTCACCCGATCGCTAGCCCAAGGGACTGAGATGAGCTCCACATCAGGCTTTGCGACCCATCCTTCGGCAAATAGAGAGCCCCAATCTGTCCCGATTGGCGGGCCGATAAGTGTGTAGATTTCTTTCGGATCGTCGGCCTCGCGGACCGGCGTTGCCGAGAGTCCAAGTCGAGCCTTCGATTGAATCTCCCGGAACCGCTTCCACGTCGAAGCAACTGAATGATGGCACTCGTCTGCGATTACAAGTCCCCAGTCGCGCTCGTTGAACAGTTCTCGATGGCGGCTCATCGCTAGCGTATCGTAGGTACCAATGGTAACGGGTCGGATTTGCTTCGTGCCACCATGATACTGGCCTATCTGTTGGACAGAGAGTGAGGTCTTCTCAGTGAGCTCATCCTCCCACTGGTGGGCTAGCTCTCGATTCGGGACGATAATGAGTGTCTCACCACCAAGAGCCGCTATACAACCAAGTGCAGCAATCGTTTTTCCGCTTCCGGAGGGACCCACAAACACGCCACTATGCCTGGTAGTAAAGTGTTCAACCCAATCTTTCTGGTAGTCTCTAAGTTGTATGTCATCAACGAGTGCCACATCAAGGTGAGAGCCCTTCTCCAGGCGACGCTCGTCGATGACGGGGTACCCTGCATCGTAGAGTACTTCTTTGACACCTGCTTCGGCACCCTGAGTGACGCGCAACTCGGTATCCGACAAGAATTCAGAATAGTGGTCACCATAGGTCAGATTTCGCTTGGCAACATTCTCGAAAACAGATTTGTCTTTGGCTTCAAGGACGCTATGCCCCTCATTCCGGTGGGTGCGGAGCCGGAATTGATGAGCACGCTCCCAGTCATCCTTGATTCGACTTTCGAAGCCATTGTCCCACCGGTTTTCGCCAATAAGTTTGAGCAAATCAGCGCGAAGGTCCGCAAAAGTATCGTAGGGGGCATTCCAGATGTCGGTCTCGTCGATCTTGTAGAGGTAACCGTCACCAGTTGAGTCAATGAGATGGGCCACCTGGGCGAGAATACGCTGGCTCATATCGGTCGGAGAATCGACCACAACTTCACGCCGACTAGGGAAAAATAGGACACGTTCCTCGTCCTCTTCCGATAGTTGCTTCGTGGCAGAACCGTCCGTGTCGAGAGTTTGTGCATCGTTCTGTGCGGGTTCGTTTGATTGTTGGCTCGTGGCAGAAGAACCTCGTACATCAAGTGTGACCCACTGTGGGGCGAACCAGACCTTGGCTCGGCCGCCGACACGTTTGGCTTTTAGAACGCCCTCATCGGAGAGTGTAGTAAGCTTCTGCCGAGCCGTCTCAGTAGAACATCCTGTAATTCTTGAAATATCACTTGTTGTTACGAAGGGTTGTATCTCGTGAACCTCTTCCGCAGCCGATTTAATCTCTTCGAGGGGGAATTGCTCGTTGTTTGGCATAGAATTCAGTTGTCGGCTTTCCGTTCCTTGATTCTGTTTCGTGCCAAATTGAATAGTACTTGTGGCATGGACCTAATATTATAACTGGCACTAAGCAGGGATTCCGGTGTACTTCCGACTATCCTAATTGGCGAATTTGCCATCCATGCTAGAACGCACCACCACTCTCTCGTTTTCGGGCCGAAGTCGGTTTGGCTGATTGCCGTTCATTACACCGGCACGATTTGGTGACAAGATTACTTTTGAGCCATATATTCTCTCCTAAAAATATAACCAGTGACACCAATGAGTGTGATATGATGCTCACCAAAGTGACGGGAATTAGACTGAGAGACCTACTGGCTGATATGGAACGGGTTCCACATTGAGTCTTGAGCAAATTAAGCAGGAGCTCCTTGGAGGTGGTTTGCATGAAGAGTCAGTAGAGCGATTGCTCGATCACTACCAGTCCATGCAAAGTCGAATGCGAGAACAGGAGTATGATGAAGCGGGGACGCACATCGGGAATTTTTGTGAGAACATGGTCAACATCCTCCGGCTGCAGATGGGGGAGTCCATTGAACACCGCCCTGACTTAGGTACCTTCGTAGACAGTGCACTGGCTAGCAACATCGGGACCAGCGAACCAAAGAGTGTCCGCTTCCAGATTCCGCGTGTCCTTCGAGCGGCCTACGATATAAGGAACAATCGTGATTCAGTCCATGTCAATCTCCGTGTTCCTGTTAATCATGCAGATACACAGGCAGGGATTGCGATGTGTTCTTGGATGTTGTCAGAGGTCCTTCGGGTCTATGGAGACGGTGACAAGACTAGTGATATGAGAGAAATCGGAAAGCTAATCGAAGAACTCTCTGAGCCGATCTCAGAAGGCAATCCCCTTCAGAAATTAGAAACATCACAGGAAGATTTCGATCGGCAAGCCGTGGTCTCTGCTCTTGATGGCGTAATACAAATCGCTGAAGGAAAGGTCACTCCGGACAGGCAATTTTCTGCCCTCAAAACACGACAGCAGGTTGTAGCACTTCTTTTGGGCTGCCGTGTTGCAGTTGACCTTGACCATCGCGGTGATGGCTGCACAGAGCGAAGTTGGCTCGAAGGATTTGTAGAAGTGAGTGGTACGCGGGTGGGACAAATCGTGAATGGGGAAAAGTTCGTTCAAAAGACTGAAAATGGTTATAGCATCCCTGGATACCGGGTGCAGGAAGCCCTTGATTGTCTCGAAGGAAATTAGCTTTCCAGTATCGCCTTGATCGGGCGAAACGAGTCCTACGTTATCGACACATCAGTTTGAACCGTCTTCCTGTGTCGTGACGAGGAATTCGATTGCACTACCGATTGCGTAGGACGGGATATGATAACCACCATATTCTTCGTCGTTTTCGACGAAGTCTAAATCCCCATAATTCTGGATAGTGCTTTTTGCTGGCGGCATTCGTTGGGCGAATCCGCTGCTTGAGTCACCAAGTTCATTTTCTTCGATTATCTCAAGTGCGAGAGCGGCACGACGGGCCAGTAATCGCGCAACGAATTTCGGCTTATTATCGAGGTCGTGGTAACCGGAGAGCGGGACTGGCTCACCGGTTTCATCGTCAACGCCGACGATGCCGTCTATAGCGTTGGCTAGTCGCTCACGGTCTACTTCGTCCTTATCTACAACAACCTGCTGAAGGGGGTCTGTTTCCTCGCTCATTTCCGCTTCTACTGAAGAGTATATAGTATGTAATTCTAGGGATAATCAATGGAGCAGAGATTGTAGATAGAATTAATTAGTAGGTATCCGACACACTTGTAGTATGGACGTTCACGTCTCCCTTTGTCACGGTCCACTTGAGATTGAGATTAATGCTACTGGTGAGGATGATTACGAAAAAGAGTTACTGGAGTTATTGGAGTTCGTCGAGGAACACGAAGAGCGGTTGGAAGGGTTGAATGTAGACGCGTCTGCAGAGAGTTCTGAAAAAGACGAAGGGGAACCATCCACGGGGCAGGTTTCGATGGAGCAATTTTCTGGTGACACACAATCGGGTGGTTCCAACAAAAAATCACCTGAAGAGTCCACGGCCGACGAGGAGTTACTTGGTTCTCTACCAAAGAAAATCGATGCATCCCCAGAAGCGATCCGGGAGATTATTGATATTGACCCATCCGGTGAGGAACCGCCTTTCCTATTAGTGGACACAGATGAATTTGGGAATACAAAGAAACGCCGGCAATTTGTAACATCCCTGTTAATACTGGCAGTATGGGATGAATGCTACGAGGAAGACCGAATGAAATCCTCGGAACTCAAAGACGCTTTGGAACACTCCGGAGTGAGTTCATCAAGTATGTATAATATGTACAATTTAGATAACGCCGACTCTTTTTTCCACAAGCAAGGCCGGGGAGGCAATACAACGCTGAAGTTGCGACGCCCAGGCAAACGTGAGGCCCACAAACGGCTTCGAGAACTCATAAATCCGAATTAACGCTTACCGGTTCAGTAGAGAGAACAGGCATATTGAATTCCTCAAAGAACAGTTGACTGACGAGTGAGGCAGGTAACCAGCTCCAGATGTGTAGCATTCAGCGAGAGACGCTCAAACGTACTTGAGGAGGCTGACTGATGGGAAAAATCACCACGTGGCTTGAAGCAATTCTGCATCGCGTTCGCGGGACGCTGTCGATAGTAGCCGTTCTCGTGGTCGTGTTCCTACTTGAGGTGGTGGTGCAGACGGCCGCTGGCTACGAGTCAGTCCAGGCAGCGCTGAATGCACCCGGTACGGGAGTTAAAACACTCCTCGGCGTCGTTGGCGGCCCGTACTTACATCAGTCGGCGGAGCGGCTCATCGGGAACCTCGGCGTCATCTTGCTCACCGCCAGTTACGTTGAGTCCCGGGCGGGAGACATCCGGCTGTATCAGTTCTACGTGGCCACGGGGTTCCTCGGTGCCGTGGCCGCGGCAGCCACTCAACTTCCGGGAGCCGTCGGGGCGAGCGGCGCAGCATACGGTTTCACAGGCTGGATGCTAATTCAGGGGACAGCAACCCTGGGAGGCGTGTACGAAACCCACAAGCCCTGGATGCAACCACTCCACGCTCTCCCCGTGCTCTACGCGTCCGTGAAAATCTACTCCGGCATCCAGCCACTCCTCTTGGGGGTCGCCCATCCAGGAGATGTTGCCCACGTGACGGGCGCGTGCATCGGGATGCTGTACGGCGCAGTTCGAATATACCGCGCTTAGACCCGCCTCAAACGCCTAAGCTAGAATCAACGTTATATCCACAGTCTGATCTCAGCTCTACGAAGCGGCTATTGCACCAGATACTTCCGTGAACAGAAAGCGCACTCAAAGTCGATAGGAGCCACACTAATTATCCGAGATTTAGCCCCTATGGTTCGAAAATACGGCATATCTCGTCCTCCGAGAATCTACTAGTAGTTCCTGAATGTGGAACGCCCACATGCCGTTCGTCCCCTTCGACGACCGGCCCATCAGTATCGACGAGGGCAGCCGGGAGGTCCGGCTCCCCCACGAAACCGGCGTCTCGTTGACCACGCGGGACCACGAACGCGAGTTCAAGCGCGTCTCCATGGCGGACCTCATGACCGAGACCAATTATCTCAACCCCGACGTCGAGGTCATCGCCGAGATCAACAGCCCGGAGAGCTTCGAGAGCTTCGCAAACGTCCTCAACACCGGGCACGGCGTCGTCGGCACCACGCACGCCGAGGACGTCGAGACGCTCGTGAACCGCGCCATCGAACAGGGCGTCCCGCCGTACCTCCTCCGGGAACTGGACCTCGTGGTGTTCCCGCGGCACGTCGACGGTCAGCGGTACGTCGGCGACGTCGTGGAACTCGTCGCGGACCCCGACCCCGAGGACCCGGCGGTCGAGACCGTGCGGAAAGACGGCGACACGATTCACTTCCGGCGGGTCGTCGAGCGCACGCCCGGCGGCGAGTTCACGTTCGTCGGTTGCGAGGCCGTCCGGTTCCTCGACCGCCTCGCCGCCCAGACCGACCGCCCCGTCGCCGACGTCCACGACGAGTTCGAGCGGAAGCGCCGGTACGTCGAGTACCTCCAACGAGAGGACGTCTCGGACTTCCAGGCCCTGTTCGGGCTGCTGTCTGACCTCCAGACGGACGAAGCCGCGACCATGGAGCGACTCCAGCGGAGGGCCGGCGAGTGACACGGCGACCGACCCAGCAACGCGACGGAGGCAGCGAGTCGTGACGGCGACGCTCGGCGTGCTGGACCGCGCGCTGTACGCGCTGTTCGCGCGCAACGCCGACAGCACGCGCCACGACCCCGACCGGAAGCGCTACCGCGCGAGCCGGCTCGACGTGAGTTTCGACGTGTTCCTCGCGCGCGTCTACGGCGCCGCCTGGTTGGCGTTTCTCGTCGTCGGCGTGCTCGCCGCGGTCACGGCTGCGGTCGCCCTCCCGGCCGACGCGCTCGGAGGACTCGCCGACGTGTCCCCGCTCTCCTCGACAGTCACCGCCGCTGTCGTCGCCGGTCTGCCCGCCGGCCTCGCTGCGAAACGAGGGACGGTCTGGGCGGGCGGCCACTACCTCGGCCTGCTGGCGCGCACCCGCCGCTCGGACATCGAAAGCACGCTCCCGGGCGCGGTCCGCTACCTGTCCGTGCTCGCGTCCGGCACCACGGACGAACGGGACCTGCTCTCCCGTGTCGCCGACCGACCGGCCGCGTACGGCGAAACCGCGGCCGCGTTCCGTGACGTACTGAACACCGCCGACCTCACCGGGAGTGTCGACCGCGGCCTGCGCGTTGTCGCCCGCGACACGCCCAGTAGGGAGGTGCTCGCGCCGTTCCTCCTGAAACTCCGCGAGCACGCCGCCCAGGGGCCGGACGCAGTCTCCCAGTACCTCGAACTGGAGTCCCGGATGCTCGCGAACCGCCGCGAACGCACGCGGGAGCGCGCGGCCGGCTTCCTCGAACTGGTCGCAGAACTGTTCATCGTGTTGCTCGTGTTGCCCGCGCTGCTGGTCATCGTCGCCACCGTCTTGAGCGTGCTCGCGCCCGGTCTCAGCAAGCCCGTCGCGACGCCGCTCGGGACGGCGACAGTCCGGGAACTGCTCGTGTTCGGGAGCGGCGCGTTCGTCCTCGTCGTCGGTGCGCTCGCCGCCTACCTCGTGGAAGCGATGCGCCCGCGCGGATTCTCGTGGTCCGGCCACGGACGGTCCTCGGGGCTGGGCGTCCTCGCGAACGCCGCCCGGAATCCCGCGGACGCGGCGGTCGTGTTCGCCGCGCCCGCGCTCACAGTCGCCGCCACGCTCTGGGAGTCTGGCGTCCGACCAGCGAACGTCGTCCTACTGTCGTACGTCGCGTTCGCCGTCCCCGTCGGCGTCGTCGCGGTCCGGCGTGCCCGCATCGACGACGCGAAAGACCGCGAGATCCAGGACTTCGTGCACGCCGTCTCCGGCCACGTCAGCCTCGGGCGGCCGTTCGGCGACGCCGTCGAGCGCGTCGCCCGGGACGTCGACCTCGGCCCGCTGAATCCGGACGTCGCCGACCTCGCGATGAACCTCTCTGTCACGACCCGCGAGGCGGACGTCCGCGCGGCTGCGCTCTCCCGGTTCGTCGAGCGCGTCGACACCCAGCTGGCCGCCCAGACCGTCGGCCTCGTCTCGGGCGCGCTCGACGCGGGCAGCGACGCTGACGCCGCGTTCGAAGCGCTCCAGGCGGAGGTCGGCCGCCTCTACCACGAGAAGCGCGCGCTGCGCTCGCGGCTGCTCGTGTACGTCGCGGTCGGCTGGACGACGGCAGTCCTCGTCGTCGGCATCACTGTCGCCGTCAACACCGCGGTGCTAGACAGTTTCGCGCAACTGTCCTCGGTGTCCGACGCCGCAAGTTCGGGGGGCCTCTCCATCGACCCGGGCGCCGTCGACCTCGCGCGCGACCGCTACCGTTTCTACCTCGTGACGCAGGCGACGATGCTCGCCTGCGGGTGGTTCGCGGGCGCTGCGAGCCGCGGCCTGTACGACGCGCTCCTGCACTCCGGGCTGCTCGTCGCGTTCGCCTACGCCGTCTTCGCGGGGGTGGGAATGGTATGAGCCCCAGGAGTCGGGGGCAGTCGAACGTCGTCGGGGTCGCGATTCTGCTCGGCGTCACCGTCGTCGCGCTCGGAGCGGTCACCGCCAGCGTCGGCACCGTCGTCGACCAGCACGCCGCGGCGAGCGACACCCGCCGCGTCGCCGCCGACGTCGACGACGCGCTCCAGCCACTGGAGACCACGGGCGTCCGGCGCGGCACCGTCTCGTTCACGAGCGGGAGTGTCGACACGCTCGACCGCGAGGTACGCGTCCTCGACAGCGGCGGCGTCGTCGCGACGGTAGATGCGAACGCGCTCCGGTTCACTGCGGCGTCCCGCGGCGCCACGTATCTCGCGGGGTCCGTGCTGGTGCACGGCGACAACTGGGCGCAGACCCGGACGCCGGTCACGGTGACGGCTGACCCCGACGTACTCGTCGTGAGCGTCCCGGCTCTCCGCGGGAACGTCTCGCGAACGGCGACTGGCGGCGTTACGTACTCGCTGCGGTCGAACGTCTCGCACGTCCGCCGGTCGCTGGGTCGCGGCGGCTACCGGGTCGCAGTCGAAACCGCCCACCCCGAAGCCCTCCGCGAACAGTTCGAGCAGATGGACGCGACCGTCACTGAGCGCGACGTCGACGAAGACGGCGTCCCGAGCGTCGTCGCCGACTTCCCCGGGTCGCGGACCGCGTACCTCGTCGTGCACGACACCGAGGTGAGCCTGTCGTGAACGCGACGACCCCGTGGCACACCAACAGCGACCGTGGCGTCGTCCCGGCGGTCGGCAAAGCCCTCGAAGCCGGCATCGTCGTGTTGTTCATCGCGGTGTTGACGACGACGCTGTACGGTGGTGTCGTGCCGGACGCCCGCAGCGCGGCCGGCGACGAGGTCGGCGAGCGCGCCCTCCAGCACGCGGCCGCGAGCGTCGAGGCTGCGGTTCCGGCAGCGGCCCAACCGTCTGCTGTCGGCGTGAACGGGACCGTCGCTGAGCGCCGCGTCAGTCTGCCGGCGACGATACGAGGTGAGAGGTACCGGATCACGGCGAACGGCACAAGTCTCGTGCTCGTGCACGACCACGACCGGGTCGGCGGCCGAACGCCGCTGGTCCTGCCGGACACCGTCCGCAGCGTCCGGGGGAACTGGACCGGCGGCGACGGCCTCGTGCGCGTGACGACCCGCCCCGGCGACGGCCTCGTCGTCGAACTCGTGGAGGGGTCGGCGTGACACGGGATGCGGCAAGCAGCCCTCGGTCGAGGCGTGCGCAAGCGAACCTGACCGCGCTCGTGGTCGCCCTCCTGTTCGTCGGCGCAACCGTCGGCCTCGCGGTCGGCCTGGCGGGGGGTGCGTTCGCCGGCGCCGACACCGACCCCGCAGACGGCCGACTCGCGGCGAGTGTCGCCGAGCGACTCGTCGCGGCCGACGGTCCGTTATCGGTTCGCGCGAACGTGCTCTCGCAGACCGCAATCGACAACGCCAGCGTCGCCGTCCTCGGCGACGTGCTCCCGGCGGACGCGGCGGTTCGCGTCGCGCTCGACGGTCAGCCGGTCGTCGAGCGCGGGAATCCCACGGGCGGCACGACGATGCGGCGGATCGTACTCGTCGCCGAAACGGAGCGCCACGAACTAACGCCCGCACTCGATGACGGAGCGTCGGTGACGCTGCCGCGGCGGACCGCAAACGCGACGGTGACCGTCGATCCGCCCGCGGGCACCACTGTGTCGACCGTGCGCGCGAACGACCGCGTCGTTCTCCACGACCCAGGCGGGCTCGACGGGACATACGACGTGGCGCTCGCGCGGTACGACACGGTGACGGTGACCGTCGACGCCAGTAGCGACCTGCCGCCCGGGAGCGTGCGCATCGCGTACCGCGCGGAAACCACCGCAAAAACCGTCTTGACGGTGACCGTGGATGCGTGACGGCGAGTTCGTCGGTGGGAGTGCGCAGCCACGCTCCGCTCGCGGGCAGGTCTCGCTGTCGGTCGTCGAAGCGGGAGTCGGTGTCTTGTTCGTCGCGGCCGTCACGGGGGCGTTCGCGTTCGGGGCGCCCGCGGGCGGCCTCGGCGCGGACGAACAACTGGACGCGTACGCGCAGGACGCCGCGACCGTCCTGGCGAACGAGCCGCCCCAGCACCGCGACGCGACCCGACTGGCCGAGGTGGCGGCGTCCGAGACGGCGTTCGACCGCGAGCGTGACGCCCTCGAGCGCCGCGTGGACCGCATTCTCCCGGACAACCTCATGTACAACGTCGAGACGCCGCACGGTTCGGTCGGCCAGGTGAGGCCGTCGAACGCACCGGTCGGGGTCGCACGCGTCCCGACGGGGAGCGGCCGCGTGACAATCTGGGTGTGGTACGCGTGACTGGCGAAGTGACGACCCGGAGGTGGGGGGCGTGAGAGGACGTGAAACACTCCAGCGGTGGGACGCGTGACCGGACGCAAAGCGGGCCGCGGGCAACTCGTCCTCGTGGCCGCCGTGGTCGCCGCCCTCGCGCTCGTCCCGGTCGTCGCCGCCTACCTCCAGTTCGGGTACGCGCCGGCGGTCGCGGACGTCGACGACCGCCACGACGAACGCGTCGCCCGGACGCTCGGGCGGATCACGGACGACGCCGCCGAGGTCGCGACTGGAAACACCTGGAGCGACCGCGAGGAAGCCGTGGGGGACCTCCAGCGGGTGCTCGCGCCACAACTCGACACGCTGGAGACGGCGCGCCTGCGCGACGGCGTTGTCGTGAACGTGACGTACGACGAGGCGCTGGCGGCCAGGGCCGACTGCCCGAGCGGGGACGGTCGGGCGTTCGGCGACTGCGAGCGAATTGACGGCGTCGTCGTGCAGGAGCGGGACGGCGAGACGGTCGTGGTCGCGGTGGCGTTCCGGGTGCGCGTGACGACGCCCGACGGCAGTACGGCGTTCGGGGGCGTCGTCAGACCCCACTAAGCACGCCTGTGGCTCCCTGTGCTATCCGGTCGTCCGTCGGCTGATTCTCGAATCACGGGCTGGCTGTCGCCCTGACGAGCGGAGCAGGACTACCCAGTATCGATGTCGTCGAACCCCCACTCCTCGGCGCGCGCCTTCGCCTCCTCGCGGGCGCGCTCCTGGATCGCCTCGACTTTCGCTTCGTCCGCGAGGAACGCCTCGACTGCGTCCAGGTTGCCGCCGTCGTCGTCGGCTCCCGCTGCTGCGTCGGCGACGTCGGCGGCCGCCGCCGCGTCCCGCGTCCGGTCTGCGAGCGCGTCGTCCCCCGCGAGTCGCTCCGCGGGCGTGCCCGGCGCGACAGCGTGCCGGTCGGTTCTCGGGACCGGGCCGTCGTCGCCGTCGTAGCACTCCACGCGCAACGGGCCGGTGGTCGCGAGGTCGGCCAGCGCTGCACCACCGCCGCGCTCCGTTCCCCGGTGACGAACGTGCGTCGGCACGCCGTCGGCGAACGCGAACGCGGCCTCGCCGTCGTCGTCCAGCAGGAGCGCGTCCTGAGGCGTGAAGATGGCGTACCCCGTGAGGCGGCGGTCGAGCGCCAGCGCCAGCGCCGCCGCTGCGTCCTCGACGACCCTCGAGAACGTCAGCTCAGTCATGGCTGCTCCGGGACGACCGCGCTCCGGAAGCGGTCCGCGACCACGCCGGCGTCAGTGCCGCGGACGTCGATCGCGGCCGCGGCTCGGCGATACTCCGCCGCCGCCTCGCTCTCGGGGGCGTGCGCCAGCAAAGGTTCGCCGGCGCGCCGGGCCGAGCGCACCGCGTCGTCGTCCGGCACCGCCGCGAGCGTCCCGCCGTCGAAGTACCGCTCGGACTTGTCCGCGACGCGCTCGACCGCGCTCGGGTCCTGGACCTTGTTGTAGAGGACGCCGGCCACCCCGGTGTCGTAGGACGCGGCGTACTCCTGGACCTTCAACGCGTCCGAGATGGCGGGAATCGTCGGCGCCACGACGAGCACCGCGCGGTCGGCCAGCACCACCGGCAGCACGGCGCTCCTGCTCGCGAGCGTCGCCGGCGAGTCCAGCAAGAGAACGTCGGTGTCCGCGGCCAGGTCCGCCACGACGTCGCGGAGCCGCCCCGGGTCCGCCGCCCGGAAGTCGGCGAGACTCGTGCCACACGGCACCACCCGCATCCCGTAGCGCTCGTAGACCGCGTCCGACACCTCGGTGCTGGTGTCGGCCAGCAAGAGGTCGTGCAGCGTCACGTCGACGTCCGCGAGCCCCGCGTGGAACAGGAGATTCGCCATCCCCGTGTCCGCGTCCACGACGGTGACGTCGTGGTCCTCGGCCAGCGCCATCCCGAGCGCGAGCGTGCTCGTCGTCTTCCCCGTTCCGCCCTTTCCGCTGGCGACGGCGAACGCCTCAACCATCGTCGCCCTCGGCGTCGTCATCGGGGTCAACCTCCGCGTCGCCCTCGGCGTCACCATCGGCATCGACCTCAGAGCCGCCCTCGGCTTCGTCCTGGGCTTCGGTATCCGAGGTATCCGCCGCACCTGTGTCGTCGTCCACGGCCTCGTCCGCGTCGTCGCTCTGGCGGTCGGCCTCCGTTCGCAGTGCAGCCGAGAACGTCTCGCGGTCGCCGGGGAGGGCAGCGAACTTCGCGTCCGCGTCGCGGCGCGAGTCCCGGAGGTCAGCGTCCGGTTGCCCGAGGGCGCGGTCCCGACAGGCCTCGTAGAGGTCACCGACCGAGCGCCGGTAGTCTGCGACCCGGCGAGCGCGGTGGACGGCCGCGCGAATCGACGCTTCGTCCGTCGCCGCGCAGATCACGTCGGCGTCCGAGCCCGTCGTCCCGACAGCCACGACGGCCGTGTCGCGAGTATTCGAACGAACTTCCTGTACGACGCTCGAAGGGTCCGCGACTGCGCCCGCGTCCACGACGACGACGTCGGGGTCGTCCCGCGCGACCGCGTCACTGACCGCTTCGGCTTCGACGGCCACGACGTCCGATTCGAGGACGTCCCGAAGCGACCGTCTGCTGTCGTCCGCGACCAGGAGTGTCACGTCTCGTGTATTCGCGCTGTCCCGGAAAATATTTTCGGAGCAGTCAATCGTAATCATCGATGGGGACAAGCGGCCGGCCGGACCGACGACGAACACCCGGCGACGCCCATCCCGCAGCCCCGGGACGACAGGAATCCGGCCCGAATCACCCGACCGCAACTCCTTTCAACACGTCCGGCGACGTGCGAACGAATCAGATGCCCTCGGTCATCCGCGTCCTGCACGTCGAAGACGACCCCGACTTCGCGTCCCTCACCGCCGAGTTCCTGGAACGCGAAGCCGACCGTCTCACCGTGTCTACCGTCTACACACCCGGCGACGCCCTGGACGCGCTCACAGACCAGCGCGTGGACTGCGTCGTCAGCGACTACGACCTCCCCGAGATGGACGGAATCGAACTCCTCGAGACCATCCGATCGAACCACCCCGACCTCCCGTTCGTGCTGTTCACGGGGAAGGGCAGCGAGGAAGTCGCCAGCGACGCCATCTCTGCGGGCGCGACCGACTACCTCCAGAAGGCTCGCGGCGTCGACCAGTACGCAATCCTCGCGAACCGCATCCTGAACGCCGTCGGGCGGCGGGAATCCCGGACGAGTTACCGCGAGATCTTCGAGAAGGCCGCCGACGCCATCTTCCTGCACGACCCCGAGACCGGCCGCGTCAACGACGTCAACCCGCGGGCCGCCGAGATGCTCGGGTACGACCGCGAGCAACTGCTGGAGATGGACGTCGGCGAGTTCAGCGCGGACCGCCCCGAGTTCTCCCAGTCGGAGGCCCGAGACCGCATCCGGGCCGCCGTCGAGGACGCCCCGCAGACGTTCGAGTGGCTGATGGAGGGCAGCGACGGCACCGAGTTCTGGACGGAAGTACACCTCAAGCGCGCCGTCATCAACGGCCAGCTCCAGGTCATCGCGATGACCCGGGACATCAGCGAACGCAAGCAACACGAGCGACGACTCCGGGAGGAACGCGACCGCCGCACCGCGCTGTTCGAGAACCGGACCGACGCCATCGCGTACATCGACTTCGAGGACGGCGAACCCGTCGTGCAGGCAGTCAACGCCTCCTTCGAGGAGACGTTCGGGTACCAGGAGGACGGCGTCGTCGGCGAGCGCATCGACGACGTGCTCGTCCCCGGCGACGCTCCCGCCCCCGAAGCCGGGAACTGGGCGGCGAACGGCGACCAGCTCGACGTGGAAGTCAGCCGGGAGACGACCGACGGCGAGCGCGTGTTCCGCCTGCGGACGGCGCCGATTCACCCGGGCGACACGTCCACGCATGGGTACGTCGTGTACACGGACGTCACGGACCGCAAGGAACGCGAACGCCGCCTCCAGGACCAGAAGGAGAAGGTCGAAGCACTCCACGATGTCGCGGCGGACATCGAAGCCAGCGGGACGCCCGAGGACGTCTACGAGCACGTCCTCGACGCCGCCGAGGACATCCTCAACTACGACCGGGGCATCGTCGACGCCGTCGAGGACGGCGAACTCGTCCCGGTCGCGGTTCCGGAGGACATCCCGGAGGCGGAGTACCACGAATCGACGCCCGTCACCGCCGACGACAGCCTCTCCGCGCGCGCCTACCGGAATGGCGAGTCCCTGGTCGTCGACGATCTCGCGAACGTCGACGTCGAGCCCGCCGAACCGACGTACCGGTCCGCAATCACCGTCCCGATCGACGGGTACGGCATGTTCCAGGCGGTCGCCGAGGACCGCGGCGTCTTCGACGAGACGGACCTGGACCTCACTGAACTCCTCGTCAAACACGCACGCGAGACGCTGTCACGGCTCGACCGCGAGGCGGAACTCCGGGAGTACGCCGCGGAACTCGAACGCCAGAACGAGCGCCTCGACGAGTTCGCCAGCGTCGTCAGCCACGACCTCCGCGGCCCACTGAACGTCGCCGACGGCCGCGTCGAACTCGCGGTCGAGGACTGTGACAGCCCCCACCTCGACGTCGCCAGGGACGCGCTCGACCGCATGGACCAGATTGTCGAGCAGACGCTCGCGCTCGCCCGGGAGGGGCAATCGGTCGGCGACACCGAACCGCTCTCGCTGGGGAGCATGGCCGAACAGTCCTGGCACGTCATCGAGACGCCCGACGCTGAACTCCGCGTCGAGGACGACATCACCCTCGAGGCCGACCCCGAACGCCTCCGGCACCTCCTCGAGAACCTCTTCCGGAACGCTGTGGAGCATGGCTCCACAAGCCCTCGTTCGCAAGCTACCGAGGACGTTCCGGGGCGCGCCGGCAGCGACGTCACGGTCACAGTCGGCTCGACCGAGGACGGCTTCTACGTCGCCGACGACGGTTCCGGCATCCCGGAGAACGACCGCGAGGACGTCTTCGAACCCGGGTACACCACGACTGGCGACGGCACCGGGTTCGGCCTCGCCATCGTGGCGGAGATCGTCGACGCCCACCACGGCGAGATTGCAGTCATCGAGAGCGAGGAGGGCGGCACGCGCTTCGAAATTTCGGGCTTCCGCGCGGCCTGACGACGCGTGGGTAATAGCCGTTCTGCGCGTGTCGAGGGTGTGTCAGCGCGTTGCGGCAGCGGGAGCACGAGGTCGCGCCGAGTACACTGGTGCCGGGCGTACCGCACGGATATCTCATTACGTGGGAATGTTACCCATAGTTTATTTCTCCTGGGCTAACATGTTTATTCGTGATGTACAACGTACTCATCCCCGTCGACAGGAACGAGGCCCGCGCGTTCCACCAGGCACGATACGTTTCACGGCTCCCGAACGCCGACGAAACCGTCGAGGCGACAGTCCTCTACGTGATGCCGCCCGACAAGTTCGGCGACGCCGACGAAGTGGAATTCGCGGACGTTGAGGCGGCCGTCAAGGCGGCCGACCACCTCGAAGACGCCGGCGTCACCGTGACCCGAACCGTCGACGACGGCGGCGTCGCCGAACAGATCGCCCGGACCGCGACTGAGCTGGACGCCGACGAAATCGTCGTTGGCGGCCGCAAGCGCTCGGGCGTCTCGAGAGTCTTGCTCGGAAGCACCGCGCAGGACGTCCTGCTCTCGGCGGACAAGCCGGTCACCATCACGGGCGAGAACGTCGTGCTCGGCGAAGGAATACGGAAGGTTCTGGTGCCGATTGACACGAGCGTAGAGCGGGCACGAAACCAGACCGAATACCTGACCAATCTCCCCGGAGCGCCCGAGTCCCTCGAAGCGACGGTCTTCTTCGTATTCCCACACCAGGACTACAAAGGTGCGCCACCGCACGAGTTCGAGGACGTCGACGCCGCCGTCGCTGCTGCCGACTACCTGGAAGACGAGGGCGTCTCCGTCGAACGCGTCGCTATCGGTGGCGAGGTCGAACGGAAGATTCTCGACGCCGCGACCGAACGCGACGTCGACAGCATCGTCATGGGCGGCCGCAAGCGATCCGGCCTCACGAGCGTCCTCCTCGGGAGTACCACGCAGGACGTCATGCTCTCCGCCGAACGCCCGGTTACGCTCACCGGCTAACCGGTTCGAGGGGGCAGCACTCGCGCCGGTCGGCCTCGCTTCACTCGACCACTGTGACGTCCAGGCCCCATTCGTGTCAATCGAAGATTCGGAGGGAATCCACCCGCCGCGATTTGACGGCGGACTGTGGTGCGATAACAGGACGGCATCGACGGACCTGCTCGGAGCCCCCGACTTACGTCGTCGGTACGTTCCGGTGACGACCGATGTCGCAAGACCCCGAACGCATCACCCAGACTGAGCAGTAGACCGCGCCCTCGTACGAACGAACAGATTCAATCGCTCCGACACCCAATCGTCGCGACCCGACGGTGAGAGAACCCTAATGGCGGATCTGGGCCGCTGTGTGCGCGCACATCCGCTCACCGCAACCTGAGTTCAAATCCAGTTTTCTCCTCCGGACTAAACCCACAGCGCTCGTAGAAGTCGCGTTTCCACTGTTTGTCAGACCCGGTCAGTAGCATTATTTTGTAACAGTCGTACTCCTCGGCAATCTCGATCGCCGAGTCCAGACAGCGCTTCCCGAATCCACGTTGTCGATACGCTTCGTGTGTGACGACGTTCTCAATGACTCCAAACGGCCGGGCGTTTCTAGTCAGGTTTGGAGTGATAGACAGGAGACAGGACGACACGAGTCGTCCGTCGTGTTCGACAACCACGATTTTCAGGTACTCGTCGCGCAGCATCGCTTGCCACTGGTCCTGCACCGCTCGGTCGCCGTGGAGGTCCGGGTCGTCCGGGTTAAGCATCTGGTACAGCGTTAGTAACTCGTCCAATTCATGTTCGTGAATCAATCTCGCCGTAGCCATTGCTCCGACGTGTGCCGGTCGGGTATCGGGTCCCAAGAAGGTTCGCCAGTTGGAGGAGTGCAGACGTAGGTACCGCCCTGACTCGCTGTCAGCGATGATACAGGGGCGAGTTCCACGACGGTGTTTTCGAGAGACGGTTCGTCGTGGAAGTACCCACAGAACACCGAACGCGGAAGGCTGATCGCAAAGCGAGGAGATATTCGGAGTGGAAGCGCCCTCGTTCTGAGGCGGCCGTTCAGCGTCGTTTAAAAAGAACCTAGACCGCTCAAAGCTCGAACGGTCGACTGACAGCAGTATCCGATGTCGGGCGCACCGTCTCGGTCTCCCGGACCGTTTGGGTATCCGTGAACGCCCGACAGCGGTACCCCGAGTCGGGTGACCTGTTCAACTCAACTACGCTGAGACGAAACCCGTCTCTGCTCGGAATCGACAGCAGGAGAAGTCCGCCCTCCCCGCGCTGGCTTATTTCGCTGTTCGCCGGTCGTGGTGTTGAGTAATTCGGCTTGCATGCGTGTTCAGAGGTCTTCGAGGTGTTCGCGGCGCTGTGCTGCCCGCTGGCGCTCGCTGCGTCGGTCGTAGTGCTTGTCCAGGATTTCCTCGCTGGCGTCCATCCGGTCACTGACGACGACGCGGGGCACGTCCTGGAGGCGGTAGCCCGTCACGCGCCCACTCCGTACGTCGTGCGGTGACCGCGCGGACGGACACTTGCTCTCGCGGCCGTGCTCGGTCGCCACGCAGTTGTCCGGCTGCTCGCCGTGCGGACACTGCTTGCCCCTCCAGCACGGCCGCGTCACGCGGTACATCGTGTTCCGGACCGTCGACCGCGAGATTCGGCCCTCGCGCGTCGTCACGAGCGGGTCGCGGCCTTCGTCGTCGGTCACGTCCTCGCGCGGCCCCTCGATGTAGTCACCAATCACGTTGGAGAGGTACTCCGAAATCACGTTCCAGCGCTCGCTCTTCTGGTCGTTCTTCAACGGCGTGCCCTCGTCCGGACGGTGGACGAACTGGATTGCCGGGCCGTCGGCGTTGGGCCGGGACGCGTCCAGGTCTAGATCTTCGAGATCGAGCGCGCGGAGCGCGCTGATTCGACAGCCCGTGTTCCAGAGCACGAGCAGCACGACGTGCGTGCGGTTGGCGTACTTGTACCGCGAGAGATATTCGAGAATCGACTTCGCGCGGTCCGGGTCCAGCGTCGACTCGCTCACGTCGCCACCGTGGGACACCTGCGGGAGCGGTACCTGCGAGAACAGTTCCGCGTCGACGGCATCGATGTCGCCGCAGAACCGGAGGAACGCCCGAATCGTCGCGAGGTCGCCGCGGAGCGTGACGTTCTCCAGTTCCTCACCGGAGTAGCCGCCTTCCCGGCGCCACACGCGGTACTGGTAGAGGTCGCGCCCGCTGAGCGAATTCAGATTCTTGATGCTCTCTTCCTCACACCACGCGACGAACGCGCGCAGCCGGTAGTCCTGGCCGTCCAGGGTGTCCTCGGTAAGCTCGTCGCGGCGTGCATCGAGGTACAGCCGGCGCGCCTCGTCCGGGGCGAGTGATTCGAGGTCGCGGCTCATCGTGTCCGCGGCTCCCCCGAAGGCGGTTCGGTGCTATCGTTTGGGTATGGTGAGTCTGTCATTCGTTATCTCGGTGGCAGTGGGTTCGGCCCACCGCTTGGGACAATTAGATATACTCCGTCTACAAATAGATTCGCTGAGTCGATTGTCGAACCGCGACTAGTCAATCAACGAATTGACTTAGTATATCCAAATGTCTCTTAGACCAACCCACTTGTGGCTCCGAATAGCAATCAGATTATGGCGTATCGTCTGCCGGCAGAGTGGATGCAGGCCACCGATGACCGAATTCTGGAATTTCTCGATTCTGAAGGTCGCTCTACCCCGAGTTCGATAACTGACGAAGGACCTTACGACTATCATCGAAAAACCGTTCAACGACGGCTTCGGAAGATGATGGAGGCAGGGCTTGTTGAACGGGTGGGCAGAGGTCTCTACCAGATTACGAACGAGGGACAGCGATACCTCGCAGGCCAAGCCGACCTACGAGATATGCCCGAACCGGAGTAGCCGAAACGTAGAGTGTGTCATACAACAGTTCTCGCAGCTCGCTTAGCTCGGTTGCACTGGTAAGTGCAGATGGCTGATTTATCGGTTACCTTTCGGCATACAGGAGAGTTCGTCGGCAATTAGGACAAACGTATGGAACTGGTGTGAGGATTTCGTCCGCTCGAATACTGCTAAGAAATTCCTCGTCTGACGCTTCTGAAACGATAGAGAGCGTTCCCATGACGTCTGTTCCTTGTAATTCCATCTGCTCTAATGGTTCCTCACAGTCCGGACAGACCTTCTCAGAGGACATGTGTATAGTACGCCCACTACTCTCAAAAACCATTTTCGTTTGTGCTCTCAGTCGGGTTTGGATTCATGTGTTCTCACCGGTCAATACGCATCCCTACTTAGCAGCCAGTTCATCAAATGTCGAAGTGAAAAATAACTCTGTGTGAACCGATCTATGACCTCCTCTATTCGTAAGGAATCCAGAGCAGTCCGTACGCGCCCTTCGAGTCGAATTCTACAATCTGCTCACCGCCCCTGTACAACGCGACGTGCTCGCTGCCGTCCGCACCAACGTGGGCCGCATCGCCGACGATCTGCATGTCCTCGATCACCGGCTCGGAATCGAACCCGAGCACGTCGTCGCTCGGTTCATCGTCACCGCCCACGAGCTCGTCCACCGGCACGACCGCGTACCGGCCGGTCACGTCGCCCTGGTAGAGCACCCGGTTATTCATTTCGCTGACGCCCGCGCGAACCAGCAACTGCTCTTCCTCGCTGGTCTCGAACGTCAAGAGCCGACTCAAGCCTTCTGCGCTACTACCGGCATTTGCTTTCACCATGCCCTCTATCGGTGAATAGACACGCCGTGTAAAGGTTCGGTACCAGGGGAGTGAAAGTGAAAGTTAGAAAGTAAACACAGTTGTATACCTATACAGGGAATACCTCAAAATTCACAATCGGAAGGGAAATTCTTGGTCATTTCGTCTCTTTGAGCGGCTTTGGCTGTCTTCTCGATAGGCTAATTGGGCAATTATAGATACGTCCTCTTTCCGTTGTACTCTCGACGCTCCTCGATCTCCGCCTTTTCTTCAGGTGTAATATCTGGCCGAAGGTGCTCGTATTCAGGGTCGGTGTGGTATTCGTGAAGACAGTAGTCACAGACGAGGATCCGTCTTTCAGGGAAGTACGAACGATATTCTTCGTTCTTTTTGCTGCTATGGATTCTCTCCTCACAAATTCCGCACCGGAATGACCCCTTCCTTTGAATCATGCCAAACATGTGGTTCCGCTATAACTTAATCCTTGTTAGCAGATAACACTCCAGCGATTACTGGTGTCTCTCTCGCCTCCTTCCGAGTCAAATACTCACCAAATGGAGATCATTCGAATATGTACACGAGTCTTCGATCTACAATCAAATAGGATACGCTCAACCTGGGTTAGCGGTTTGGCTACGCTACAAACTCATCTCCACCTGAAACGGAGAGAATAATCTGAATAACTCTGGGCGAAAGTTAATCTGGGTGTTTAGTAAATGTCTCGTCAATGGAGTATTCAGAAGCAGATTGTCTCGAGGCACTTCTTGAGGCAGCCGAGCGGTTAAACCGAGCGCCCACAATGGATGAGTATGACTCACTCGGCCTGTCTCCAACCGCTCAGACAATTGCGAGTACCTGTGGGACCTGGCGAATAGCGCTCGCAAAAGCTGGTCTAGAGCGCGAACCTCGGCGAGAATACACTGAACAGAACTGCATTAATGCCATCCAGAACGCCGCCGATATCCTCGATGAAGAGCCATCCATCAATTCGTATAAAGAATTGGGATTGAATCCGTCAGTGACTACAATCGCCAAGATATTCGGAACTTGGAGTGCTGCCAAGGAGGCTGCTGGAGTGACTGATTGTGGAGATCAATCTCCGAGGGAAGAAGCAGAGACGTTTTTCGAAAAGCTGGAGCAAGCAGAACCGACAAACCGAGGTAAATCAAACCAAGAGGACATCGGATAGTCAAACACTCAGAGCCACGCGAATATGCAAACGAGTCTGGGATCTGCAGTCAGCCGGGGATACATAATCACGTCTACCGGTGTTCCTAAGGGCTCAAATTCAAAATACACCACACTGCTTCGCGCCACGCAGCAGAAATTGCGCACACAAATATAATCCAGGATCGCACGAGCATCTTAGCGAGTTATCTTTCTACCGAGAGCGAAGATCAGAACAGCAATCATAAGCGAACCAAGAAATGCTTCTATCCCAGATGCAACCTTTGTAGTAGTTCCGATAGGTTTCAAGTCGCCATATCCGAGAGTCGTGAAAGTCACTGTGCTGAAGTAGAGCGAATTGAAAAGAACCTGAGTTACCCCCTGAGATCCAGCTGAAGAGAGCTGGTATACAACCTCACCATCACTTATCCCACCGGCTAGAGGGTAGAAGAGAGAGAAATTCACAATCACCAATATTGAATATGCAATTGGTGCCCAAAGTCGCTCCCCATAACCTACTAACATCTCAACAAAGGAATTTAGGGACCACCTCAACGTAGACCGAATTCTTTCTCTGAGTTTTTGGTTTGTATCTGAAAGTGCACTTTTTCTATGGGCCGCTTTTCTACCCTGCATCTCCTTTACAAAAAATTCGCTGGCTGACTTGTGGGCGCCCGTTTCTGAAGCTCCGTTTTTTGCGTGGGAATAGGTAGAAATCAGGTTTTCAGGAGTAAGGATGGGGTCCCGTATTTCGTCTTCACTTTCGTCTTCTCCCTTTCTTGGGCCAGTCTCTAATTGTACTTCGACTGGTTCATTATCTTGCAGGCGGTGGATATCCCATTCCAACTCTCTTAGCTCAGAATAGTAGTCGTTGAAATCAAATCCATCAAATTTTGTCTTGAAGAACCTCACATTTTTTAGTGGGTTAGCAGGCCCACTCATTAGGTCGTAAATCGACATCGGCTCGGAACCAGATAACGCCCCCATAGTCCTGTCCGGTTTGAGCCTGAGATCTCCTAGAGTCGCACCCGCAAAGTCAACCATAATTTCCTGTTCAGGGGGCCAATGTAGAAAGCCATCACCGATTTCACATCTAATGAAATTCAGAGTCGCTCGGTCACCCACCGACTCTAACCCCCCCGCAGTAATGTGTTCGATTGTCGCCCCCGTAAAATCCATAATTTCGGATAATTCTGCATTGATAAGGTCTAAAGTTTCTATATTCACTTGTGTGAAGTCAGGGTCAACTTCAAATCTCATACCGGGAATCATCAGCCACCCAGATACCGAAGTGCCACGCCATTTGCTTCGAGTTTTCATCTCAACACCGTGCCCAGAGAATGAATTTTCGAATTCATTCTCAGTAATCTTTACCGGGATGTCCTCTTCCGATTCCCCAAACAAACGAGAGTGCCGGAAATAGAACCTTTCATTGAACGATGATTTTTGTATTGTGAATTCTCTGAGAAAATCAGAGTTGTTGAACTCGCATTCCTTGAGAAACTCTGACTCTGTTATATGGACTGCCGATAAAAATTTGGTATCACAGAAGTCTACACTCCCGCAAATATCTGAATCGTATATCCAAAGTCCAGTATCTTCTGAAGATAAATACAAACTACCTGAGGACAGTATCTTCCCCTCAATTCTTGACTCAATAATCATAGTACGAAAAATAACGGAGCCTGAAAAATCAAAACCGCATTTAATCGTTGACCCCTTAGCTTCCACCCGGCCTATTTCCGAATTTCTAAAGTCAAGTACAGCATCTGTATCATTTATTTTTCCCAGGTCTATCTCCCAAATCTTCGCCCCCAATAGCTCGTACCGACCTTCATCCCGATCTTCTATAATATTATTTATGAAATTGATAACCTGGGAATTTGTTTTCTTGTCCACTTCAAGATGAAGTGGACAGTGGCTTTCACCATCTAATTTGGAATAAGGGCAACGCCACTCATCAACTTCTGCTTTCGTTGCATACTGATATTCCCAATCTTCAGATCTAATATCGAATTCACAACGATTCTCTACAGGCGGTACTTTTCCTATTTCCTTCTCGCTTCGGTATATGCCGTGAATCTTGCCCATAAGTATCAACGGTGGCCGGGAGTGTGATATTGTTTTGGTAGGTTTGATACTCATCCAGCCTCCCCCAGGGCAAACACGCGACGAGAATCGATTTCCCAGATATGCACACGAATCCGCGACCGCCGTGTGCATTTCTCGACCTCCATCGTCCGTCTGAGCTGATCACCGGTGGGGTCGGCGGGGAGATCGAGGCGAAACCCCCGCGATTCACCCCCTCCAGTTACTCGAGTTCAATGGGCTATGGGGGTTCGTGTGTACGAACCGGGTATGCGAATTCGCACTGACGGCGACTACGTCCACCGCATCGACACCATTCAGGCCGCCATGACCGCCCTCGACGAGAACACCAAAACTGCAGCGGTCCTCGCTGCCTGCGAACACGCCCGCCAGGACCGCCGCGCCAAAGAAAAAGCACTGGCCCATCCCGACATGACCGAGGAACTAGCGGAGTTGTTGAGTACCAGCGAACTGCAACTAACCTACAAAGTCGAAACCGCCGTCACCGTCGACTAGAGGGATTCATTGAACGAGTTACAGAAGTAGGAGACGCCCCATCTATGCAGGAAAACAAAGGAGAAATAAAATCGTGTTACCCACATCCTCAAAATGTATAGTGGTTAAATAAACCACTACTCTATTCATTCTATGGCAACATTCGGTTTCAAAAAACCTGTACAAAACGAAATAATCCGTCCTGCGGGGGTGACCGAATGAGCGAGAAACACGACCGCACGGAGAAGCCGGATATGGAGTCAGGAATCACAGACGAAGACATGGCCCGAATTAGAAAATACCTGGAGAAGCCGCCCTACGTACGTCACATCAGCGACCTCGAAAAGTCGCCCGAAAAATAACCGTCCAAAGGACAACCTCTCTAGCCACACAGATTCCTCAAGAAATGAACACCTATGCTTACCGCTCCAATCCAACCAAACCACCGCTTCGAGAACACTCGGGTCGACTCGTCAGTTAGTCGCCGCCGAGACCGTGCCTCTCCTCAAAGTGATCGACAACCACCCCCGTTTCTGATTTCCCACCTGCTTCGATAGCCTCTCCACAGACTGAACACTTCATATCCCTCCCAGTTCTGTGCACCACCAAAAGACCCGCGAATCCACGCCACAAACCGCCTACAGCACGTCCGCGATAGCGAGTTTCGCCTGCTGCGTCCCCCGGTGGTCGCCGCCCCCGTGCCACCGCACCGTCGGCAGCCGCGACGCCCGACGCCGACCGTGAGCCAGCACTTCGACGCCCCGGCCCCGAATCCGGTACGCCGCAAACACGTACACGCCACCCTCGGCCTGCAGCTGCTCGTGGTACTCCCGATAAATCTTGAACGTCCCTGGTTGGCCATCCGCGTGCTCGTGCATCGCAGCCTTGATTTCGACTGGCGTTCCGTCCGGGGCGTCGGCGTCCTTCCAGGAGGCCCGCGCCAACTGGAGATTGTGCTGCTCGGCCATCTTGTACTCGACCGCCGTCCCGTACATGTTGGCCTTCTTCGACGGCACGTTACGCGCCTCCCGCAGGCGTCGCGCGTTTTATATATCTACCTGCGGCGCCACCGACCGCGCGCGGCCCACCGCGGCGAGCACCCGCAGGGTGCTCGTCGCCGCCGCGATGGGCCAACTGTAAACGGGGGCGCTTGCACTTGACACCTTGGCACCGCCGCGCCGTCACGCGATTGCGGCCTGCACGTCCGAAACCCATTCGCGCTTCTCACCCCCGTTCTGGTACTCCTCCCACCAGTTCCGCACGGTCTGATGGCTGTACGGCACGTTCTCGGCGATTGCACGCGGCGATTTGCCCGCCTCCATCCCCTGCGCAATCGTCCACATCGACACGCGCTTGATGTCGTCCTCGGCGACCGCCGGCTCGTCACCCTCGCTGCTCGTCTCCGTCCACGACCAACCGCTGGCCTCCTTGTCGTTGTACCGCCAATCCGTCGGCGGGATGCCCTCGATCTCCGTCTGCACGTCCCGAATCTGGCCGCTCGTAATCCGGTCCGCAACGACCGCCCGCTTTTGACTCACCTTCTTCACGACGACGCCGACGCGCCACAACATCGGGTGAATCGACGACTCGTCGTGCGCAATCACGATGAGCGCCCCGCCGTACTTCCGGACCTTGAACACCAACGGCCCCATCAACTTCCGCGTCAACTGGCCGGACTTCCCGGACCCACTGGCCTTCGAAGACAGTTCATCGAGGATGGCAAGCTTCGGCGTCTGGTCGTGCTCCAACGGATTCCCGTCCTGCTGCAGCCACTCCTTGAGCGCCGGAAACGACGGCAGGAACCCATCGCGCTCGCGGCCGCGCTCGTCGGTCCACTCGCTTTTCTCTCGCAGACTCCGGATGTTCGTTCCCACGAGCGCGGCCGGATTCTTGTGCATGAATCGCTGGCCGAGCAACGACGCGAAATTGCTCTTCCCCGCGCCCATCTCGCCGATAACGACGACGACCGGCGCCGGCCCATCAATCAGGTCGTCGATGTCCTGGATTGCCTTCAGGCCGGACACGTCCGCCTGCTGGCCGACGTCCCCCGTCTGGTACTTCAGCGTCGCCGTGCTCCCGTCGTACAGCCCGCGGCGCCCCTCGTCGGTCGCCTCCATCCGCCGGATACGCTCGACCGCTTCCAGGTCGCGCGCCTGCCCCGGCAGCTGCTCGGCGCCCGCACACTCGGCCACCGGGTCGTACTCGGCCTCCACTACCGAGAGAAACCGAGACAGTTCCGGGTCGCTGGTCACGCCCGCGTGGCTGAACGCATCCGGGTCTCGGTGGCCCTGGCGCTCGACGTGCTCGCGGTACTGCGCGGCCGTGTACAGGTCCTGTTCGTCGGTGCCGTCCTCACCCATCGGTCTGTCCTCCGTCGGCGGCAGCCGGCCCATGACCATCGCTGGCCGTGGCGTTCGCACTCGGGTTGTGCGTTTCACCCGCCGGGAGGCCAGCGGGGAGGTGGTCGGGGAGATCGTCGGGCTGGATGTCCGCGAGGTCGTCGTCAGTCAGCGACTCGGCACGCTCCCGGAAGTCGCCAGTTACCTCTTGGACCGCGTCTTTGTCCAGGCGTTCGCCCTTCTCGCGCGCCTCCACGACGCGATTGATGAGGCGGGTCTGGAGGTCCGCCGCGAGTTCGCTGATCGACTCCGAGAGATACGCCAGCGACAGATGCGAGTCGACGAGGTCGTCGTACATCCGTTCCATGTGCGCCTGCGAGGTGAGCAGCTTCGTGTCCTCTAACTCCGACAGGTAGACGCCGGAGACCCGCAGACTGCCATCCTCACCGTACTCGGGCACCCACTCGAATTCCCGGACAGCCACCGCGTCGCCGTCGTTGACACGGTACGGTGCGGGGCCGTCGACGCGCTTCGCACTCCAGAGGTCCGGGGGGACGAAATACGTCTTGACGGTGTCGTCGACGGCGTTGACGTGGTGGACTTCGACGTAGTTGCGAATCCGCAGCCAGTCCACGAAGCGCAGGCCGGCGATGAACATCGGCGGGCCCAGGACGAGCCACCCAACGATGACGTTCGTGACCCACGGCGGGATGCCGGGGACGCTGGGGTTGAACCACCACAAGATGACGCCAGCGGCGACGAGCACGCCCGCAACAAGTAGCTGTGCCTCCGCGAGGATGTACGTGAGTCGGTCCTGCCAGCCGCCGAAGGTCGCGCTGAGGTCGCTCACGCTGCGGCCTCCACGGGTTCGCCGCCTTCCTTGTGGAGCTTCCAGAGTGCGGCGCCGACGAACGACAGAAGCACGATGCCAGCGCCACCGAACCACCCAACCGTGCCCGTTGAGCCACGGAACGGGCTGAGTGACGGGGACCGCACGATTTCAGCGTACAGGACTTGGTCGGTGGCGATGGAGACGCCGACGTACCCGCGGTCGGTCTCGGTGACGGCGAACTCGGCGGCCGTGCGGCCGTCCACGGTGATCGTCCGCCGGTTCACCTCCCCGCCTTCCAGGAAGCCGCCGGCATCCGACAGCGTCACCCGCCGCGAGGCCGGCGAATCGAACACCAGCGTTACCGTGCCGCTGTCGGGGTTGTACGACGCCGACACCAGCGAGATGGTGCTGTCGATCTGTTTCCCTGGCGGGGTGGCCGTCGTCTGGTTTGCTTGGGCGGGCTGTGCGACACGGGTTCCGAGATCGGGCGCCGTGGGCTGTGGGCCGGCGGCCGCAGCCGGGGCGGCCACGCCAGCAAGCACGACCAGCGCCGCGACTACCGAGAGTGCAAGTTGTCTCATAAATAAGGGGGTGGGTGTGGTTAGGTGCGGCCGAGCAGGACGAGCGCGGCGCCCGCCGCGACGACGAGGCCAGGGATCGCGACGTCGGCGCTCAGCCCGAGGCCATCGAAGAACCCGCCGCCGCTGGCGGCCGCCTCCTCGCGTTCCTGGATGTCCTCCCGAATCTCCAGCAGTTGCTGTAACTGTTCTTCAGTCACCGAGATATCCGACGTCTGGGTGTTGTAGCTCTCGGTGGTCGTGGAGTTCGTTGATTCGCCGGTTTTCACGTTCGTCATCGACGTGATTTTGAAATCCGAATTAATCGCCTGGAGGCCGTCGTTGGTCGCCATGAACACCATGCTGTCCGCCTTCGAGATGTTGTACAGGTGGCCGGTTTCGAGGTCGCCGCCCGTCGCCGCCGGCTCCCAGTCGGTGTACAGCTGGCCGTACAGCGTTGCGTTCTCGCTGGGCACTTCGATGGTAAACGAGGTGTTCATCTCGGTTTTCACGCCCATCAACGCGAGGTCTGCACCCGCGTAGGCGTAATGGCCGGTCGAGTTGTAATCGGAGGCGAACTCCTTGGCGAGCGTCGCCGGATCGACGATATCGGTCACGTTGACGTTCCCCGCCTCGTAGGAGTCGTAAGTTTGGTTCGCCCACGCTTCGATGTTCGTCGACATCTGGGGCTCCTGCTCGCGCAGTTCCTTCGTCATCTGCACCCAATCGCCGGGGTCGGAACCGTCCTCGCCGAACAGCCTCACAGCAGTCTCGTTGTAGTCGGCCTTCAGTTGCAGAAAGCCGTCTTCAGCGTACGAGATGCCGTCAGCCGGTGCAGGTCCGAAATTCGGATACTCCGTGTTCTGAGGCCGCAACACGGAGAGATTCGTGCCGTCGACGAGCGTCACGTTCTTGTACACGAAGTCGCTTTCGTGGACAGCAGCGTAGTGATTCGCGCTCGGCTTGTGGAACTCAAACCCATTGTTAAGGTCTGAATGGCTTTCGTGGACGCCTGCGAGGTATTTGAGTTCCTTCATCGAGGCATTGTACTGCCGCAACTGGTTGGTCTGAGTCGTCGCGTAGTACTCCGTGACGTTGTCGCTGGCCCACTGTTGAGCGACCGCTTTGCTCTTGTTGGCCGCGAGCGCGTCCATGAACGCCGCTTTCCCGTGCGTCCACGCGAGGGTGCGGGCGCCATCCATCACCGTGTTGTTCAAGACCGTGATGCTCTGGTTAGCCTGCGCGCTGACAAGCTGGCTCTGGTGACGAACCTCGTGATACGTCTCCTCTGCGTCAACTGCGACAGTGGAGTCACCATCCGCCCCACTGTTGTACTTGTCCAACACGTACCCGGCGGCCAGCAGGCCACCCGTGAGAACGACACCGGCCGTAAAGCCGAGCGCGTCGACCGACCCGATGGGTGAGGCCTCATCAAGCGTCGACTCGGCGCCAGGGCCGAGGAAGCCGCCGCCTGCCAGCGCCGTCACCAGGCCAATCGCCATCAGGACCACGCCGACACCGCGAAGGCTCGGGCCGCGACTCATACTCCCCCCGCGCCGGCGAGCGCGCCGGCGACCGCGGCCGAAGCGCCCATAGTCCATGCGGCGGCGTCTCGCTTGTGTAGTTCGTTCATTCGTGAGTACCTCAGTACCACGCAGTCACCGTGTACGCAGCCGACAGGCCGAGGAACGCGACCGTACCGATGGCCTGACTGCCGAGCACGAGGTCCTGGATTGCGGGGATGAACGCCATCCCGAACAACACGACCATGCCAGTGCCGACTGCCACGCTCTCCAGTTCGTCGAGATCGTCCCAGCCGTCCCCCGCGCGGTTGGTCGTCCAGCTCGCCGCCAACGCGACGAGCGCGACAATGAACGCGATGCTCACGCTCATCCCACTCCCCGACAGCAACGTCTCGGAGAGCGAGAAACCGAACATCGAGAACGTCCCGATACCCGTCAACACGACGGCCGCGAGACTGAACGCCGGTGCCACGATCAGGTCCTGCAAGTCGAAGCCTCCCTTCGTGTGGAGACTGAACAGGTCGGAGTTTGAAGTTGCCATACAGCGCGTGTACGGACCGACTCCGGGCCTTTAACCAATTGAAGATGCACGCCGAAATTGGTCGACCGGCGCCGGCCTGCGGGCGCCCCCAGGGGGCGCGCGGAGGGCAGGGTAAGTATAAGATTCGCGCTCGCTGTCGCTCGCGCGAAAAATACGGGGGCTACGCCCCCTACCGCACCGCGACCGCGCCGCAGCGGCAGCTGGGAGGCGAGCACACGCCAGCAGCAGCGGAGAAGGGGGCGGCGGTGGTGGTGGTGAGATAGTTCCATGCGAGAACCCTGTAATTCAGCGCGCTTGGGGCAGCGTTACAGCACCCGAGACGCCCGGTTTACTTCCTCGGTTGCGCACCCCGACTTAGAATACGCCTTGCAACCATACGCAAACTTATCATTCTGGTTGAAAAGAAGAGTGTTGCCACTATCCGCCAAACGAGCCCGACGCCCGCGCGGTGTTAGTCCGGTGGTCGTTCGTCGGGTTCTTCGTCGATCCGTTCGCGCCACTCCGCCCACGTTGCTTCGAGGTCGTCCGCGTGCTCCGCGTCGGCCATCCAGTCGTCGTCAGTCAGGAACGCCGGTGCGTTCTTGATGTCCAAGAGCCGGCCGTCGCAGTTCTCCCGCACCTCGTGCTCTTCCTCGATCTCCACCGTCTCGTCTCCAGGCGGCGCAGCGCCGTCACCGTGGGCCGCGCCGAGGTTCACCTTCTCCGCTGGCACTTCGACGGTCTCGGTCACGAGTTTGTCGCGTTCCAGTGTACACGCCACCGAATCGTAGGCGAGTCCGAGCGTGTTCACGCCGACACTGCGTACCGATGCATCGGCCTCACGTTCGATGTGCTGCTCAGCGACGAAATTGTGTACCTCACCCCAGTACCCGTACTGGTTGCTGCCGTCCCGGACACCGGTGTGAGAGAGGCAGTAGGTGACGACACGCGCGAGGTCGTGGAGGTCGTAGATGCTCACGTTGCTGTCCTCACCTTTGGTGATACGCTCGATGAGCCAGCCGGTCGCGTCCTCGACGGCACGAGTGACGTGGCCGCCGTCGACGTTCTTCGAGAGCGCGACGACGTGGAAGTGCGGCGAGTAGGACAGCTCCTCTCGTGTCTCGTTCCATTCCTGCGGGTCGCCGTCCGGTAGCAGGTGTTTCCAGAAACCGCGGTCGTCGCCGTCCTCGCCGCGCCACGGGTGATAGAACCACGCGCCTGTGTCCACGCCCAACTCTCCCAGCACCTCCTTGACGAGTTCGAGAGTGCGCTTCAGTGGGTCGTCGGAGTCTACCGCGAACCCGTCCGGCGGTGACAGCACGAGGTGGTGGAACTTCCAGCCGTTCCACCCCGCCCGCTTCGACTCCTTTGCGCGGCGCAAGGCTTCGAGCTTCGAGACGACCGCCTTCGCGCGGCGGCGGTCGGCGCCCTTCCAGCATCGCGGGCATTCCCAGGAGTAGCACGTACTGCCGACGTGGGAGACGTGGCCGCAGTCAGCACAGAACCGCGGCACGTCGTCGCCACACTCCGGGTCGCGCGTCCCGTGACCGGGAATGGGCAACGCCGGGAGCGTGTCAGTAAAACGGTCGCCGTCGCCGTTTGTCTGCTCGAACACGTCGATTGCGTTCGAGGGGGTGGCCTGTCGGCTGCCGTCGTCGCTACCGTAGGCGATGCCCGACTTCTCAGTGCGAAACGGCGCGCGACGTGAGTCGCCTGCGCTCATCACCACACCCTCCACTCAGCAGGAGCGGTGTCGACGATGAACGTCACCAGGACCCCCACGAGTACCAGCACCAAGCTGGTGAGACCGGGGTTCGGGTAGACTCGCGTCAGCGCGTACAACGCGGCCCACAGCTGCATCCAGTAGCCACGGCGAAGCACCGGCTGCGGTCCGGTCATAGCTCCACCTTCTCCGGGAGGCGACCGCTGCAAACGTCGCAGTCCGGGGAGTCCTCGTAGAGCCGCCGGTACGCGCTCGCGCGCCGAGTTTCGTAGTCGTCGGCGTCGTAGGCGTCGCCCGCGAACCGGACGCTACGAGCGTGCTCGTGGCACGCCTCACAGACGAACAGCGGCGTCTCTTGGTCGTACCAGATGATGGCTTTCGCCACCCGCACGCCGCCGCTCGCGGCTTCCTCACAGCCAGCGTAGTAGTCGCCGACCGCGGTCATTTCTCAACCCCCCAGTCGGCGATTCGGCCCTGCGACGTGCCGGCCGCCTGTGGCTCACTCTGGCAGCCCGCGTGTGCGAGGTCGCCGGACGACAACACCGCAGCGTCGTGGTCGTCTCGAATCTCGCCGCCGCAGAGCACGCACTTCACGAACTCGGTGGCAGTCATCCCTCCACCTCCGTGGGGTCGAAGAGATTGCTCCATGCCAGCTGACGGTAGCCCTCTTCCGCGCGGTCGCCAGTGACCGACGTCCACCCATCAGGGAGCACCCCGTCGATGATTGTCGCTGGCACGACGAGCATCGCCAGGACGTGCTCGGTGCGGGGCTGGTAGACCGCGAACAGGTAGAACGCACTTTCGCGGACTAACCGCTCGTGCTGGCGTTTCCGGAAGAAATACCGCCCGCGGTCGCCGGAGTTGAGACGGCGCTGGGCGGCCTTGATTTCAACCGGCGTCCCGCGTTCGAGCACGACGACGCCCACGAACGGCAGCCGCTCGCTCGGTTCGAGCAGCCCATCAACGCGCGCGTCGTGCCACTCCGCAGTCGCGTCACCGACGTACTGCAGCGCCGGCACCCTCTGGATGACTTCGGCCTCGATGGCCTCCCCGGCTGCCTTCGGCGTCCGTGCGCGACTCATGGGCACCACCCCGCGCTCCGGACGGCGCGCCGAATTCGGTCTTTTGCCGTGGGCGCGTAGATCGCGGTTCGAATCTTGCCGTCCCGGACAGGGAACACGCACCGAGAACAGGGGTCGTAGCGGGCGCGCTCGCCGCGAAGCCATCCGCGCCCGGGGATTTCGTAGCCCTGGCTCCACGCGGTTTCGACGGTGAGCGACGGGTCCTCCG